>ENA-UOOE01000267-UOOE01000267.1-fermentation-metagenome-genome-assembly--contig:-NODE-267-length-55314-cov-8.422682_pt1 | contig 55314 bp, 47 predicted proteins | sample MGYA00245776_ERZ724021 | MGnify/ENA primary metagenome ERZ724021 (study PRJEB28704, sample SAMN03018321) | fermentation metagenome | biome: anthropogenic terrestrial biome; feature: soil; material... | reverse complement strand
GACCACCTCACGGGAAAGTGCAAAAACGCCCAGCACTGCTGGGCGAAGTGGACGGTGGGAGGTCGCTTGCGACCACCCGCCTTTCTGTTTTTCTTGTATCGTACCAGCATGGCTCTCCTTTCCATAAACGCAAAAAAGGGCGCTGACTTTAACTGGCTTTTCATCAACCGTAAAATCAGCGCCCTTTGGCAGTTTTATTTTGTTTTTTGATTTCAATTTAAGTGGCGCCCTTTTTCATTTCGCTGTGATTACAAAAGGGCGCTACCCCTGAATGCTTTTACTTGCGGGTTCAAGTCCCATCAGAGTGAAGCTTTTACCCCAATAAATCTACGAAAAAAGAGCTTTCACTTTTTAGAGTGAAAGCCCTTGAAAGGCTCGGATTTACTGGCTTTGAGACAGATAAATCTTTTTTACCTTTTGTTTTTGGCGGAGGCGGTGAGATTCGAACTCACGTGCCCGTTAGGACAACTCGATTTCGAGTCGAGCTCGTTATGACCGCTTCGATACGCCTCCAAATTGATTTATCAACTCTTACATTTTATCTAAAGTAATGTATATTGTCAATACGTCTAATCTTTAAATATTTCTTTTTTATATTTAAGAGCTGTGGGTGTTATTGCTATTCCGCCTAAGGCGGTTTCTCTAAGCTCTGAGGGAAGTTGTCTTCCCACTTTATACATAGCCCACACTACTTCATCAAAGGGGATTTTGCTGTATACACCACTCATTACAAGATCTGCTGTAGTTAGGGCACTTACGGTTCCGGCAATATTTCTTTTGGCACAGGGTACCTCAACTAAACCCGCCACGGGGTCACAGACAAGGCCTAATACATTTTTAATTACTATTGCTGCCGCCGACAATGCCTGTTCGGGAGAACCTCCCATCATTTCGACGACTGCTGCCGACGCCATGGCTGCTGCCGAGCCGCATTCTGCCTGACAACCACCTTCCGCGCCGGCAAGAGTTGCATTTTTGGCTATTATAATTCCCACTCCTGCAGCTGTGAATAGGGCATTAATTAATTGCTCCTCTGTCTTATCTAACTTTTCTCCGGCAGACAAAACAGCCGCAGGCAAAATACCGCAGGAACCTGCCGTAGGGCATGCAACTATTCTTCCCATTGAAGCATTCACTTCGGAAGAAGATAATGCCCTTGCCATTGCTCTGTTCATAAAGTCCCCCGTAAGGGTTTTCCCTCGGTCTGCATATTGTTTTATTTTATAAGCATCTCCTCCGATTAATCCGCTAACCGACCGCACTGAATTATCCTGCGCATATGTGGAGGAATTCATCATAACATGAAGAGCGCTTCTCATTCTGTCTATAACTGTTTTACGGTCACATTCACTCTTTTCAATTTCTTCAAGTATTGAATATTCCCAAATGGGAATACTTTTTTCATTGCATATTTCTATTAGTTCTTTTCCGTTTGAAACAAACATTAAATAACTCCCTCCACTATGGGATTGATAAATTTCACACTATCAATTTCACCGATTTTCCTGATTCTCTTCATTGCATCTTCTGTAATCATGCTGTCTGTTTCCAATGCCATGGTTGCCATTTTTCCTTTTTCGTTTCTATAAACACGCATGTTGGCAATATTTATATTTTCTTCATATAAAACGGAGGAAATCTTTGAAATTACACCTGGCAAATCTCTGTGATGAGTAAGGAGGGTTGGTCGTTCTCCCGTAAACTCTACAGCCTGATTGTCAATATCAAAAATAAGTATATTTCCGCCGCCGATGGATGACCCTGAAACCATAGTAAAGCTGCCATCCTCTTTTGTTATAATAAATTTAACCGTATTTGGATGGACATCTCCCAAATCAGCGGGAGTAAAAATAACTTCTATTTCTTTTTCGGCTGCAATTTCAAAAGAATTTTTTAAATTTTCATCCCAAGGCTCCATATTAAGAATTCCGGCAACCAATGCCTTGTCCGTTCCGTGACCCTTATATGTTTTTGAAAATGAACCGTGAAGCAAAAATTCTACTCTTATTATATCATTGCCTGCTATTGTAGCAGCAACCTTCGCAAGTCTTGCCGCTCCAGCCGTATGAGAGCTTGAAGGTCCTATCATAATAGGGCCTATTATATCAAAAACACTGTAATTCCGCATATTGACTCCTGCTATTATCATTATAAAAAGGCGACATCCCTATGCAATATGGTTAGTCCTTGATGGTGAAAGGAATACCCACAAAATATGAGATTATTCATCCTTTACCTTAAGAATGACACGTCTATTCATAGAATGATACTTCTATTATTCTAAATTTTTAAAAGTTTCAACCGCATGCTTAAGCTTATTTACTATGGGTAAATTGTAAGGACACTTTTTTTCGCACTTGCGGCAACGCACGCATTCATCCGGTTTAACTTTCAGCTGGTCATATCTAAGCTTGCCATATTCCGGCATATTATACTTAAGAACATAATTTTCAAAAGTAAACACATTGGGTATATCTATTCCTTCGGGACAGGGCTTGCAGTAACCGCATCTTCTGCAAAACTCAGTGCCTAAGCTTTCAACTTCTCTGTTTATTATATCCCGTTCTTCCTCTGTTAAATGTTCCTCATTTAATCCTGCCCGGGCATTTTCAATGACCTGCTCTGTTGAGTCCATCCCGGGTATCGATATTGTTATAAGGTCTGAATTCATAATATATTTTAAGGATAGCACCGGATGTTCAAATGCTCCGCCTGCCATGGGTTTCATTGCAATTGTTCCCATTCCCATTTTCAATGCTTTTAAAAACAGCTCTGTTCCTTGGGGCTCAACAGGGTTAAAAGGAAATTGAATTGTTTCAAATTCAAAATTGTCGATTGCTTGAATAAGAATTTCTCTCACATGTCCCGTTATTCCTATATGTTTAATCAAACCTTGTTCTTTTGCTTCTTTCAAGGCTTTAAGTGCACCATTCTCCGAAAAAACTGTTTCCAATTGCTGTTTAGTACCTACACTGTGAATTTGATATAAATCTATATAGTCAATCTCCAAAGTATTCAAGCTTTCTTCAACTGAGCTTTTCATTGAATCATAATCATAGCTCATTGCCTTGGTGGCAATATAAAAATTCTCACGACCTGCAGCTTTAAACCCCTTACCTATATATTCCTCACTGACAGTATAGCCTCTTGCAGTATCGATGAAATTTATTCCCTGTTTTTTGCATTCAAGTATTATATTAATTGCATCTTCTTCGCTTACACGTTGTATGGGAATGCCTCCCAAACCTATTACAGACACTTCCATGCCCGTATTCCCCAACAGTCTTTTTTCCATATGCTACCTCACTGTATATAATGCAATAATTATATATTAGAAATTAATTGTCGTCAATGTGCGAGTATAGCTAAATATTAGATAATAAAAACGTATAATAGCGCAGGTGGAAACAAGAAACGGGGCTAAAGCATACTCAGGACTCATTCACTACAACATTTGCTCCCTTGGTCACATATTTTGCGAATTCGGTGCGGTTGACCTGCCGTCATACAAAAATAACATCCCGCAATGTTACCGCGGGATGTTTATATAATTTGGAAGAAGATAAAAAAAGTATTATCAGTATAATTGTTTACAAAAATTCATTAATTATACATATATTTTGAAAAAATTTAATATTAATTATCAAGTATGCTAAAAAGTTATAAGGTGGTAATGTGAAGAAAAATAGTTTTGTTATCTTGCCCGTTTTTATATTTTTTATTGCGGTTTTCAGATTTATTTATTTAGAAAATGGACTGTCGCTGATAATTCATGTATGCTTTCCCATTTTTGCAGGTATATTGTCAGCGGCTGTTTTAAATCCTATTTTAGTTTTTTTTGAAAAAACACTAAAAATTGAAAACAGGTATATTGCAGTTTTTATGACTTATCTTTTTATTTTTTTATTGGTATCAATTGTGGTAAAAACTCTTGCACCTGACATTATAAACAGTATATTGCAATTATCCAAGGACATACCCAAGCTGTACCGAAAAGCTAATGAATTATTGTCTTTATTGGGAGATGATTTGATTGTAAAAATTTATTTTGCTGAAATTATGCAAAAATTATCTTCTCTCTTAACAGACATAATCAATAATGCACTCACAAAGGTTATTAATATATTTATGGCTTTTGCAAATGCATTATTGTCCATAATTATTTCTGTCTATATATTAATTGATAAAGAAAATATTGAAAATTGGATCGAAGAATTTTCAGGTCTTCTTGTAGGGAAAAAAACAGCACATGATATAATTAAAATAAGTCACATTCTGTATCGCAATGTTTCAAGCTACATATCGGGGAAAGTCACTGCCTCTCTTATAATTGCATTATCGATATATATAGGCTCGAAATATATTATAAAGTGTCCCTATCCTGTAATTGACGGAATTGCTATAGGAATAACAAATATGATTCCTTACTTTGGAACATTCATCGGCGGTATACCCATAGTGCTGATAAATATCTTATATAATCCACAAAAGGGATTTCTTTTGCTTATTTTAATTTTAATATTGCAGCAGGTAGATAGTCTTATTATAGACCCGAAAATTATAGGCAGTCAGTTGTCAATAAAACCTCTTTTAGTAATTATTTCGATAATAATCGGCGGAGGATTGTTTGGTCCTTTAGGACTGTTCTTTGCAGCACCTGTTGCAGCATTGATTAAATCAATAGTTGAAGTATACATGTTAAAAAAGCGGAATAAAAATGAGCACATTATTGATAAACCTTGAAACATTGTGCACATTTGTGGATAAAACTGTTGACAAGTGGCAAAAAAAGCATAAAATTTGTGTATAACTTATAAAGATAGCTTTTATAGGCTGTTCATAACTTTATTAAAAATTTTGGCGGTTAAAATGTGGAATGATAAAAGATACCATACCTTAGATTATGAACTTAAAAAAATCTTTGGTGAAAAAACAATTAAATTATCTATTGACGGAAATTTTACCTGTCCTAACAGAGACGGCACAATTGGCTTCGAGGGTTGTATTTTTTGCAGTGATAGAGGTTCAGGAGATTTCACCCATAGAGAGAAAACCATAACAGAGCAAATTGTAGAACAAAAACAAATTATGTCGAAAAAGTGGAAAAGTAATACATACATTGCATATTTTCAAAATTACACTAATACCTATGACACTGTTGACAACCTGAGGAAAAAATTTTATGAAGCTTTAAGCTGCGAAAATATAAAGGGTATTGCAATTGCTACCAGACCTGATTGCATATCCGATGAAATTGCTGATTTCTTGGAGAATCTAAATTCCAAAACATTTCTCTGGGTGGAATTGGGACTTCAATCCATCCATGACAAAACAGCAAATTTTATAAGAAGAGGTTACAGTATAGAGCAATTTAACCACGGGGTTGAAATCTTAAAAAGCAAAAATATTAAAACAGTGTTACATTTAATTATGGGGCTGCCCGGCGAATCTAAAGAACAAATGCTGAATTCGGTTAAATATATTTCAAATCTAAATATTTGGGGTGTAAAAATACATATGCTTCACATTTTAAAAAATACTGATTTAGCTGTGTACTATGAAAAAAATCCTTTCAAAATATTATCTCGGGAAGAATATGTGGATTTGGTTTGTGATTCTTTGGAATTATTGAAAAGTGACATTGTTGTGCACAGACTTACCGGAGATGGTAAAAAATCGGATTTAATTGAACCCCGGTGGACTCTAAATAAGCTTAAGGTTCTATCAGATATTGATAAAACATTGAAAATCAGAGGAAGTTTTCAAGGTAAAAATTTACCATTGTAATTTTAATGTAATACTATTTTAAATGTTTTATTATATAATAACTATAAGGAGATACTATGATTATAGTATTTTTTAATTGATTGCATTAAGGATTGATAAAATGAAAAAAGTATTATTGATGATAATAATTTTAATATTTGTTGCATCTTTTGTAAATATATACGCAGCTGACTTTTCGGACATAAAAAAAGATCCTTATTTAGAAGAAGCGATAGGTGTGCTATCCGGTTATGAAATTATTCAAGGGTATCCCGATAACAGCTTTAAGCCTGACAGAATAGTCACTCGTGCCGAGATGGCAAAAGTTGTAACTGTTGCGGTAGGATATAATGAATACTCCAAAAATATGACCTCAGTCTATGAAGATATGCATGGGCATTGGGCTGAAAACTATGTGGAATTAGCCAATGTCTTGGGTATTGTTAAGGGGATTTCTCCAACCGCCTACGGTCCTGATAATCAAATAAAGTTTGAAGAAGCATACACAATGATTTTGAGGATTTTGGGATATACCGATGAATCATTGGTTGGAAACTGGCCTTCAAATTTCTATGATAAGGCATTGGAGCTTAACTTGTTCAAAAACATTGACGCAAATGTTGAATTTGCATCCAGAAGAGATGTTTCGATAATGTTATTCAATGCACTTGATTATAACTTAGTTACGGTAAAAGATAATAACACGGTTAATATTACAAATAAGACACTGATTTCAAAGCTTGGTAAAATGGAAACAAAAGAAGTGTCAATCAGAGACTTAAATATTGATAACTTTGACTATACAAATTTTTTGTTCAACAAATGGGATATTTATTACGACATAAAAGGAAATACAGTCCATATAAACAACCCCAGGTACGATGAATTTAAGGGGACAGTAACAAGCCTTCTGTCAAACAGAGTGATTTTTGTTACTGATGATTACGGCAATGTAAGAATCTTTCAGGTACCTGACATACCAATTATAATTAACGGAGTAAAAGGAAACTTTAACAATTTAATGGACTCAAAAATAAAAATTGTTTATGAAGATACCTCTTTCAACGGAAAAGTTATAGGTATTATTGCCTATAAGGAAACTGACGTGATAGTTGTAGAAAAGGGTGATTTGTACAAGGAAGGAAGCAAACAGTTTGCGGGCAAGTACCTCCCGATAAAAAATTCTGTAATAAACAATAATAAACTTCACATAACAGGTGACGCAAAAACATTGCAGGAAATATCGATAAATGACGTTGTATATTTTTATGAAACACAAGAAACAAACAAAAATACGGTATTGACACTGAAGGTGTTAAGATCTCAGACCGTGGGTATTGTTACGGCTGTGCAAAGTACGGACGGCAATACATTTTACACCGTAAACAATATAAGCTACATGACAGGAAAGGATTTCATTTTTACCGAAAAAGCAAATGTGAATGATAATGTTGAGTTAATATTGGATAAAAACAACAATATAATAAAACTCTATATCAATAAATATGGTAAGAAACCTTCAACCTTCGGCATAGTGCTCAGCTCCTCAAACAGCACCACAGGTAATGCTTCCGCAAGAATACTTGATGAATACGGAGTATTGAAGACATATTCCTTAGCGGACAATTCAAGTGTAGTGAAGGTACAAGAAAATGATTCATCTGTTTTAAAACAATCATTAATAACCGGCAACGATTTGATTAAATTTGATCCCGAATCCGGCGGGGAATTGAAAATTATTGATTTAATGCCAACTAAGAACATTGCATGCTCATACAATAATCAGACACGAATTTTGGCAAACGGTTATTATATTTCATCGGATACTTTTATAGTATATAAAAGCGATGGGCAGTATCGGCTGTTAGAACCTTCTCAGCTTAACGGATACTTAGAAGGAAAGGCGGTTGTCAATTATTCGGGACACATAGACGCTATTTACCTCACAAAGGGAATTAAGCCGGCAAATGCTGTGACAATAACACCGGAAACGCAGCAAAGCTACAACGGAACCATATACGGCATTATAAAAGGTGTTACAAAAATAGATGATACCACAAGCCACGTGCAGTTCTTTAACAACGGCAATGTATTTTCAATTTCAAATACATCTGCGGCAGGTAAAAAAATTTCATCACTGATGAATTCATATGTACGAGCGGTTATAGTTAACGGAGTAATTTCAGGAATGGAAAAAGTTACCCCGGAAACAGAAAAAATAAAAATTTCTCAAATTTATGCCAATCAAATGTTGATTGACAATATAACATATATGGAGTATGTATCAGACATAAAAGTGTATATTTGCACCTTGGACAGTTCAGGAAATATAAGCAGCTTTAAAGAAGGCGCCAAGACAGATATTAAGGAAGGTTCTACAGCACAACTTTACGATTTATACGGTGGATTTGACGGAGTAGTTGACGTAGTACTTATATTTAAATAAAGATGCCCTAACCCCATATGTTCGAGCGATAGCGAAGAACAGATGGCGGTAGGTCATTCGTAATGAGCGCCAATTTTGTGCGACGCAAGGAGTAAACAAAATTGTGCGGCGAAACTACGAGATGCCCTAACCCCATATGTTCGAGCGGTAGCGAAGAACAGATGGCGGTAGGGCTAAAATTTATACTATTTTTGTAGTGAAATTTTCAATATTCCACACATCGGTTATAAATCTGTCATAAAAGTAAGGTTCATGACTTACCAGCAATACAGTACCTTTAAATTCGGCGAGAGCCTTTTCAAGCTCGACCTTGGCTTCGGGATCTAAATGATTTGTAGGCTCATCCAATACCAAAAAATTTAATTCCTTCAATAATATTTTGCATAGTCTTACCTTGGCATTTTCTCCTCCTGATAAAACCTTCATCATGCTTGTAATATTTTCGGTAGTAAGCCCGCAGCGTGCAAGCTCCAATCTGACTTCGTGGTTTGTCAGTGAAGGATATTCATTCCACACCTCGTCAATAGCGGTATTTGTGTTGTTTCTTGAATCCTCCTGCTCAAAATAACCATATACAACATTTTCTCCAAATTCTACATTACCTGAAACCGGCGGGATCATTCCTAAAATTGTTTTTAAAAGGGTTGACTTTCCAAGACCGTTAACCCCTGTAAGAGCAATCTTTTTATTTCTTTCAATCCGGAAATTCATCGGATTGGTCAATGGATGATCATAACCGATTATTAAATCTTTTGCCTCAATCAAAAATCTGCTTGGTGCCTTTGTTTCCTTAAACTTGAAGGCAGGCTTCGGCTTATCCCTCGGTTTTTCCAAAATATCCATTTTCGCCAGCTGCTTCATACGGCTGTTTGCCATGCCGCGGGTTGCAACTCTTGCCTTATTCCTTGCTATGAAATCCTCAAGTCTTTCAATTTCCTTTTTCTGTTTATCGTATTCTTTTTCTTCCCTTTGCTTGTTTGCTTCGTATATACGTCTGAATTCCTCATAATTGCCCACATACCGCGTTAAATCACAATTTTCCACATGGTAAATAATATTGCAAACATCATTAATAAAGGGAATATCATGGGAAATCAGTATAAAAGAATTTTCATAATTGCGAAGATATGTTGTAAGCCAACTGATGTGATTGTCATCTAAGTAGTTGGTAGGTTCGTCAAGAAGAAGAATTGTGGGATTTTGAAGTAAGAGCTTCGTCAATAACACCTTAGTTCTTTGTCCTCCGCTTAACTCATCAACTCTTTTATCAAGACCGATGTCTCCTAATCCAAGTCCATTAGCTATTTCTTCAATTTTGGAGTCAATGATGTAAAATCCGCTGCTGTCCAAAATTGTCTGTATATCAGCTGCATCCTCCATCATAATGTTTGCTTCTTGTTCATCGGCTAATGCTGCATTTTCATAAATTTCAAGCATTTCCTGCTCCATATTATACAAATTATCGAATGCAAGCCGCAGGTTTTCCCTTATTGTTGTTCCTGATTTCAAGAAAGAATGCTGGTCTAAATATCCGACAGACACCCTCTTTGACCATTCAATGGTTCCCTCATCAGGCATTAATTTTCCGGTTATTATATTTAAAAATGTTGACTTTCCTTCACCGTTTGCTCCGACCAATGCCACATGCTCACCCTTCAGCAGTCTGAATGAAACATTTTCTAATATTGCACGGGCACCAAAGCCATGGGTTACACTTTTTACATTTAAAACACTCATAATTACTCCTTTAATTTCAATACCATTTATATTAATAAAATTCTTGAAAAAAGTAAATATATAATTTAAAAAATTAAAGAATAATATAATTTTTCTTAATCATCATTGCAATGAATACTACGGTTCATATATCATAAAGACTTTATGAATTATATTCAAAATATTACTACAAATTTTTTCAGAATTATTGATTAAATGACATGGGTTTGCTATAATTTAATAAGTGATAAAACTATAGGAGGATAATAAATGAGCGAAAAGCTAAGACCTGCCTGGGTCGAGGTAAACAGGGAAAAAGCTATCCATAACTTATTAGAGGTAAGAAGAGCCGTGGGACCTGATGTAAAAATATGTGCGGTAGTTAAAGCAGACAGTTATGGAATGGGTGCTTTGGAATTATCAAAAATGTATCTTGAAAATGGCGTGGATATGTTTGCAGTGGCAGTAATCGGAGAAGCTTTTGAGCTGAGAGAAGAAATTAAAGATAAAGACATCTTGGTTCTTGGTTTTACATCAGAAGAATTCTATGATGATGCAATAGAAAACGACATAACATTAACCATTTATAATTATGATCACGCTGTAAGATTAAGCGAAGCAGCAAAAAAATTAAACAAAGACGCAAAAATTCACATAAAAGTAGAAACAGGTATGAACAGGTTAGGTTTTATACCTACGGTAGAAAATGCAGATAAAGTTGCAGATATTGCAAAATTGGAAAATATCAAAATTGAAGGTGCTTATTCCCACCATGCCAAGGCTGATGAAAAAGACAAAACAACCGCTCATATGCAAGCCGGCAGATTCATAAAATTTATGGAAATGCTGAAGGAAAGAAATGTGGAAATACCCACAAAACATATTGCAAACAGCGCCACTATAATAGAAATGCCTGAATATTATTTTGATATGGTAAGACCGGGCATTATTTTATCGGGCTTTTATCCTTCTGATGAAGTAGACACCGAAAAATACAAATTCAAAATTTGCGTTACTCTTAAAGCAAAGGTTGCAAACGTAAAAACTATTGATGCCGGCGAAGGTGTGGGATACGGGCATTTATACCGTGCTGATAAACCTGTGGCGGTAGGTACTATTCCGTTAGGTTATGCGGACGGTTATTCAAGATTGTTGTCAAACAAAGGATATGTTATTGTAAAGGGAGCTAAATGTCCCATATTGGGAAAGGTGTGCATGGATCAATTTATGGTGGATTTATCCAATGTTGAAAATCCCGAAATAGGTGATGTGGTAACAGTTTACGGTGATGGAACAGACGGAGCGATGACAGCTGAGGATGTGGCAGACATGAGAGGCACAATTTCTTATGAAGTGCTGACAAATTTGGCTGTAAGGAGACTCCCAAAAATATATGTCTAAGGAGCACTATATGAACTATGATTTAATCGAAAAAAATGATAATGAACTTTATAGTTTCATGATGGAAGAAAAAGAGAGACAAAATATTAACATTGAATTAATAGCATCTGAAAATTTTGTATCTGAAACGGTTTTGCAGGCAATGGGAAGTCATTTAACAAATAAATACGCCGAAGGCTATCCAGGTAAAAGATATTACGGAGGATGCGAGTTCATCGATAAAGTTGAAGATCTTGCAAGAGACAGGGCTAAGAAAATATTCGGTGCGGACCATGCGAATGTTCAGCCTCATTCAGGCTCAAATGCTAATTTTGGGGTATACTTTGCTGTTTTAAAGCCCGGAGATAAAATTTTGGGTATGGATTTATCTCACGGGGGACATTTGACCCACGGTAGCCCCGTCAATATGTCAGGCTCTTACTTCAATGTAGTGTCTTACGGTGTTAATAAGGAAACCGAAACAATTGATTATGACCAGGTAAGAGAACTTGCTAAAAAAGAAAGACCGAAAATAATAGTTGCCGGAGCAAGCGCTTATTCCAGATTTATCGATTTTAAAGCATTCAGAGAAATAGCCGATGAAGCCGGAGCTTACTTTATGGTTGATATGGCTCATATCGCAGGCTTGATAGCTGCAGGGCTTCATCCCAATCCTGTAGAATATGCTGATTTTGTCACAACAACTACTCATAAAACATTAAGAGGTCCCAGAGGCGGAATGATATTGTGCAAGCAGGAGTTTGCACAAAAAATAGACAAGGCAATATTCCCGGGCACTCAGGGAGGACCTTTGATGCATGTTATTGCTGCCAAAGCCGCATGCTTTAAGGAGGCAATGGACGATGACTTTAAATTATATCAAAAACAAATTTTAAGAAATGCAAAAACATTATCTGAAGAACTGATGAATAAAGGATTCAGAATAGTATCCGGCGGCACAGACAATCATCTTATGCTGGTAGATGTGAGAAACAAGAATTTAACAGGCAAGGAAGCCGAAAAAATGCTTGATGAAATCCACATTACAACCAATAAAAACACTATTCCTTTTGATCCTCAAAGCCCATTTGTTACAAGCGGTCTGAGGGTAGGAACTCCCGCTGTTACGACAAGAGGCATGAAGGAAGCTGAAATGATTGAACTTGCCGACATAATGGATTCAGCACTCAGCAAAAAAGAAAATGAAAGTACATTAAAAGAACGTGTGTTAGAATTGACTTCTAAATTTAATTAAGAATAAAACAGACAGCCTGCTAATATAATTATATCAGCAGACTGTCTTATTTTTACATTGTGTAATTCATACGGACAGTTTCATTTTAAATACAAATTAAATTATTTGTGCGCATACCACGTAATATTGTTTTTGTAACACAGAAAATTTTCTTGCAAAAAAGCGTTTTCAGTGTTATAATCATAGAAATTTTATAATAACAAGGAGAGGTTTATGAAAAGAGTATTATCTTTATCAATCTGCTTATTGATGGTGCTTTCACTGTTTACAGCTTGTACTAAAAAGGAAGACGATGTTATAAAAATTGGTGTATTCGAACCATTGACAGGTGAAAACGGCGGCGGTGGTCAGCAGGAACTTGAAGGCATAAAGTATGCCAACAAAATGTATCCAGAAGTATTGGGCAAAAAAATTGAATTGGTTATAGTTGACAACAAAAGTGATAAGGGTGAAGCAACTACTGCCGTAACACGTCTTATTGAACAAGAAAAAGTTGTAGCAATAATCGGCTCTTATGGTTCAGGTGTTTCTATTGCAGCAGGCGATATTATAAAAAATGCGAAAATACCTGCAATGGGCGCTTCTTGTACAAACCCTATGGTTACACAAAGCAATGAATTCTACTTCCGCGCATGCTTCCTTGACCCCTTCCAAGGCAGGGTAATGGCAAACTATGCAATCGGACAGGGAGCAAAGACAGCGGCAGTAATTATGCAAAATGGAGATGACTACTCAGTAGGACTTGGAAACTTCTTTATTGAAGCATTTAAAGAATTGACCGGTAGTGAAGCCAGTATAGTTGATGTTTCTGAATTCCAGGTAAATGAATCTGATTTTAACGGAATCCTGACAAATATCAAAGCTAAAAATCCTGACGTAATATTTGCACCAAGCTCGGCAACCGCAGCTCCATTAATAATTAAACAAGCAAGAGCACTTGGAATCAAAAGCTTGATAATGGGCGGAGATACATGGGAAAATCCTGCAGTTATAGAAGTTGCCGGAGTAGATGCAGAGGGTATAGTTCTTTCAACATTCTTTGACGAAAATGACCCGGCTACAGAAGAAGCAAAAGTATTCGTTGAAGGATACAAAAAAGAATTGGCAGGCAAAGAGCCAATTATTCCTGCAGTTGCAGCATTAGGATATGATGCATACCTCTTGGTAAGGGATGCTATTGAAAGAGCCGGCTCAACTGACGGTGTCGCCATAAGAGATGCATTAAATGCAACAAAAGACTTTGAGGGTGTTACAGGAGTTATAAACTTCACTTCAGAGGGAGATGCCGACAAAAATATAGCTGTTATTAAAACTGTTGAAGAAGGACAATTCGTATACATTGATACCGTTGAAGTAAAATAACAAATTTAAAAATTTGGGGCGAACTATTCGTTCGCCCTTTTGCAGTTTTATGCATTGGAGGAATAAATATGACTATTGAACTTTTCATGCAGCAGCTTGCCAACGGCATATCTATAGGGAGTCTTTATGCACTGTTGGGAATAGGATACACTATGGTTTACGGAATTTTAAGACTTATTAACTTCGCCCATGGAGACATTTTCATGATGGCATCTTATTTCATGGTATTTAGCGTCATTAACTTTAATTTGCCCTGGTATGCCGCCACGGTAGTTGTAATAATAGCATCCGTTGCACTTGGAGTACTTCTTGAAAAAACAGCATACAGACCTTTAAGAAATGCCCCCCGTATGTCCATTATGATTTCCGCTATCGGAGCATCTTTTCTTCTGGAAAATTTAGCAACTTATTTATTTACAGGCGTTCCAAAAGGATTCCCGGACATAAAAATTCTAACAAGAGCAGTAAACTTATGGGGTGTTTCATTATCAGTTGCTACAATTATTACACCTTTCACAACACTTATACTGTTATATGTTGTTCTTTTCATAACAAATAAAACAAAAATCGGTATGGCAATGAGAGCCGTTTCAAAGGATTTCGAAACAGCCAAACTGATGGGAATAAATATAAACAAAGTAATATCCACAACATTTATAATCGGCTCCTCTTTGGCAGCAATAGGAGCAATGCTCTGGGGCTCAAAGTATCCTTCAGTATACCCTCTCATGGGCGTTATGCCGGGACTTAAATGCTTTATTGCCGCTGTCTTGGGAGGTATCGGCAATACCACAGGCGCAGTTCTTGGGGGTTTTATACTTGGTATGGCTGAAATTATGCTTGTTACATTCCTTCCGTCATTAACAGGATACAGAGATGCAATAGCATTTATAATATTAATTGTTATATTGTTGGTTAAACCTACAGGGCTGCTTGGAGAGAAGGTGACAGATAAGGTATGATAGATAAACTAAATAATAAAAAAAATAAAATATATTTAAATATATTGTTAGCAGTTATCTTTGCAATTATAATAATACTTTTAGATACAGAGAGAATCGGTGATAACTATATAAGGCGTATATTAAATTTATCAGCCATTTATACTATAGTAAGCGTATCAATGAACTTGGTTAATGGTTTTACAGGATTATTTTCTTTAGGTCAGGCAGGTTTTATGGCAGTTGGTGCTTACACCGTTGCAATATTTACTGTTCCATTGGCTGAAAGAGCTAAAATATTTTATATTATCCCTCAGAACCCTGTTTTGGCTCAAATAGAGCTACCCTTTGTTATAGCACTTATATTGGGAGGTCTGTTGGCAGCCTTGGTTGCAATCTTAATAGGTTTGCCAGTTCTCAGGCTGAAAAGTGATTATTTGGCTATAGCAACATTAGGTTTTTCTGAAATAATTCGTATTGTTTTTACAAATGCAAAATCTATTACAAATGGAGCATTAGGAATTAATAGGATACCTCCAATGCCTACCATGTGGGTTTTCTTTGGTGTAGCCATTCTCTCGGTACTCTTAATATGGCTTTTGATAAACTCAAGCTATGGAAGAGCTTTTAAGGCGATAAGAGAAGATGAGGTAGCTGCGGAAGCCATGGGCATCAATTTATTTAAGCATAAGGTTATGTCTTTTGCTGTAGGTGCGTTTTTTGCCGGAATAGGCGGAGGATTATATGCATCATTGTTAGCATCGGTAGACCCCAAGCAATTTTACTTCACAGTTACTTACAACTTCCTTCTGATTATTGTTTTGGGAGGAATGGGAAGCATATCCGGCACGGTTATTGCCGCCTTCGTAGTTACGTCAGGTCTTGAGGTGTTGAGATTCTTTGATGAACCTCTCACATTGCTCGGAGTTAACATTCCATTATTCCGTCCCGGATTCAGAATGGTTATATTCTCACTGCTATTGATGATATTAGTACTGTTCTTCAGAAACGGTCTTTTAGGGCAGAAAGAAATGTCCTGGAAATTGATTTTTGATTGTTTTAACAAAAAAAAGCCAAGGAAAAAGACCGATAAAGGAGGTACAGCACAATGAGTATATTACAAATAAATAATGTTACAATGCAATTTGGAGGAGTTACCGCTGTCAACAACCTTAATATTGAAGTTCAGGAAGGAAAAATAGAAGCATTGATAGGTCCTAACGGTGCCGGAAAAACAACTGCTTTCAATGTTATTACAGGAGTATATTCTCCCACTAAGGGTAATGTAGTTTATAACGGTGAAAATATAACCAGTCTTACCCCTGACAAAATAACGAAAAAAGGTATTGCAAGAACATTTCAGAATATAAGATTATTTAAAAATTTAACTGTACTTGATAATATATTGATTGCCAACCATTTAAGATTAAAAAGCAATTTTTTATCCTGCACCTTAAGGTTGCCATGGTCTTATAAGGAAGAGATGCAAATGCGTAAAAAATCGGAAATGCTGTTAGATAAATTGGGACTATTGGCATTGAAAAATGAAATAGCTCATTCTCTGCCCTACGGTGAGCAAAGAAAATTAGAAATAGCAAGAGCTTTAGCTACTGATGCTAAAATATTGCTCTTGGATGAACCTGCTGCAGGCATGAATCCTTCTGAAACAATGGAGCTGTCTTCATTTATTAATACAATAAGAGATGAATTTAAGCTTACGATTTTTATGATTGAGCATCATATGGACTTAGTAATGGAAATATCAGAAAAAATATATGTTTTGGATTTCGGTCAGCTTATTGCAGAGGGAACCGCAAATGAGGTTAAAAACAACCAGAGAGTTATAGAAGCTTACTTGGGGGTGGAAGAAGATGCTTAGAATAAATGATTTGCATGTAAATTACGGAGGAATATCCGCCGTTAAGGGCATAAGCATCCATGTTCCGGAAAAATCAATCGTAACATTAATAGGCGCCAACGGGGCAGGCAAAAGTACCACTCTTAGAACCATAGCCGGACTTGTAAAGGCAAGCGGCGGTAATATTACCTTTCAAGGGGAAAATATTCTTGACAGGGACACCATAGATATTGTTGCAAAGGGGATTACCTTAGTTCCGGAGGGAAGAAGAGTTTTCGTAAACCTTTCCGTGCTGGAAAATCTGAAAATAGGTGCATACCTGAGAACCGACAGCATAGATGATGATATAAAAAGGGTATATGAACTGTTTCCGAGGCTGAAAGAAAGGGCATGGCAATTAGCCGGTACCTTGTCTGGTGGAGAGCAGCAGATGTTGGCGGTAGGAAGAGCCTTAATGGCAAGACCTAAGCTGATAATGATGGATGAGCCTTCCTTAGGCTTGGCGCCTTTAATCGTAAATGGTATATTTGAAATAATAAAGGAAATAAACCACCAAGGCACTACCATTCTGCTAATCGAGCAAAATGCCAACAAGGCACTTAAGGTTGCGGATTACGGTTATGTTTTGGAAACCGGCAATATAACCATGGAAGGAAAGGGAATTGAACTTTTAAAAAATGAAAAAATAATTGAAGCATATTTAGGAACTTCTAAAAAGAAGCCCTAACCCCATTTATTAGAGGTATGGGGACACACCTTCAGTATAGGGATAGTCTTTGAGGGCAAAAGGAATGTCCCCGAATAAAGTTTTTCTGAAAAATGGTTGGTAGGTCTTTCGCAACGAATTCCCAATTTATGCGACGTAAGGAGCAAATAAATTGGTGAATGAGACTGAGAGAAGCCCTAACCCCCATATGTTCAAGCCATATAAAAAAGGAATGTTTCAGCCTTAGCAGAGACATTCCTTTTACATCATTATCTGGATTAGGGAACCCGCTAATACTGAAACAATATATATATACAAAATAATTTTTATATTTTCTTTGATATTTCGATTCATTCTGAGTAAAACCAGCAAGCCTACACCCGAACCGGTTGAAAGGCCGGCAATTACCGAGCCGAAACTGATACTTCCTTCAATAAACAGCTGGGTAAGTATTACAGATGCTGCGCAATTTGGTATAAGTCCGATTATTCCCGCCAATGCCGGCTGCAAAATATTGCCGTTTAAAATAAACTTAGATAAATTATCTTCTCCGGCAAAAGATATCAAGGCATTCAGCACGAAATTAGTAAAAAATATAAATATGAATATATTCATTGTATGTTTTAACGCAGGTTTTAATATGCCGTGTTCTTCGTTACATCCGCAATCAATACACAAGTGGCGGTGTATGGCACTTGTAATATTTTCTTTTTTGCTCTCACTAAAAAAGTTTCTGAAGAAGCTGTCAGCCATAAGCCCTGCCAAAACCGCAATCAACATCTTTATCGCTATAAGCAATAAAATTATTTCTAAATTTCCCGGATTTGACAATAATATCGGAACAGCCTCATCAGAAGTTGATATGAATACGGCAATCAATGTTCCGACAGTAATTATTTTGCCCGCATACAAATTCGATGCTGCTACGGAAAATCCGCATTGAGGAACGCAACCTAAAACGGCTCCTCCCATAACGCCAAATTTTTTTAAGCCTTTGACCAATTTATCCAAGGATTTATGCTCTATATATTCTATTACCATATATGCCGCAAATAAAAAAGGCAGCATTTTAGCTGAGTCAATCAGCGCATCTTCAATTATTTCCCACATAATTTCTCCCGTTGCAAATACAATAATTTAAACGGTTCTTATCAAAGAACCGTCATCAAAACTTCTAAACTTCATACTTAAATGGGGACATTTTCCAATGTCCCCTTCGCATTTCTTTCTGTCTATTTATTAACTGCTTCTTTTAATGATTTGCCTGCTTTAAACACCGGTGCTTTTGATGCCGGAATATCTATTGTTTCGCCAGGATTTCTTGGATTTCTTCCTTGTCTTTCTTTTCTGTCCCTAACTTCAAAAGTTCCAAACCCAACTAATTGTACTTTCCCGCCTGCAACCAGTTCTTCTTTTATTGTTTCCATGAATCCATTTAATGCTTTTTCAGCATCTTTCTTAGTGAAACCAGTTTTTTCAGCAACGCTAGTTATTAATTCAGCTTTATTCATAAAACCCTCCTTAAATAAAAATGTAGTTTATTTATTTTATCTAAATTCCTATTGGAACTTTGATTTTTCCCATAACTCATCCATTTCTTTCAGAGTCATTTGTTTTAAATCTTTAGTAGAATTTTTCTCTATATACTCAAATCGATCAATAAATTTATTAATTGTTTTATTCAGAGCAATATCAGGATTAATTTTTTCAAATCTTGCAAAATTAACAAGAGCAAATAACAAATCTCCGAACTCTTCTTCCATATTTTCAATGTTATCATTATTGTATTCTTCAATGAATTCCAAGAGTTCTTCTTTAATTTTCAATATTGCTCCCTCTGATGTAGGCCAATCGAAACCAACCTCGGCAGCTCTCTTTTGAATTTTGTAACTTCTGCTTAAAGTTGATAAAGCCTTGGGAACATTCTTCAAATTATCCGTATATGTAGTTAAATTCTTCTCCTTCAGCTTGGAGTTTTCCCAGGTGATTAATGCTTCCTCGGCATTGTCGACCTTAACTTCTCCAAACACATGAGGATGTCTAAAATACATCTTTTTGCACAGATTGGTCACAACATCATTAAAGTTGAAATAACCTTCTTCGCTTCCAAGTTCAGCGTGAAATACGACCTGGAATAATAAATCTCCGAGTTCTTCGACTAAATTGTCTATATCATCATTGTCTATTGCATCCACAACCTCATATGCCTCTTCGATAACATGCTGCCTTATTGAATGATGCGTTTGCTTTTTATCCCATGGGCATCCGTCAGGACCTCTTAAGATTTTCACGATCCTTTGAAGATTATTAACATTATACACTCTATTTTTTGAAATTTCAATAGGCAGAATGCAAAAATATGTTGAAAATCCATAATTTTTTTCTTGATCAAGCATAAAAAGCGGTATTTTTTTAACATTTTCCTCCAAAACATCAATAATGAGTGTATTTACATCTTCAGGATATATTTCCATAAGCTTTATTTTAAGCTGGGATGCAATTTCCAAATCATAAACTTGAGTAATAATATTAAAGGAATTTATATCAAATGAAAATTCATCTGCTTCCAAACAATCTAATACCGCAATATTATTATAATCTGCATATCCCGAAAGCTTTAAACATTTATCAAGAAAACTCATTCCATCAATTATTATTGTATTAATTTGGCGTTTATATTCATTTGTCAGCTTTTTTGTTACAATATCCCCGTAATAGGGACTTCCTGCTGTGCAATAATTAATTTTTCCATATTGTTTTGATAGTTCTATAAGCTTAAAAGTCATTTTTTCGTAAACTTCATCAAATGTCTCATATTTTTCAAAATAATCATCAAAGCTTTCAATATCCATATCTTTTCTTAATTCATTAACTATCGGGTGACGATCCGTCCTTGCAAATGTAGGTATTTTTTCAGAAAGTGCATTATGAGCCCTGACAGTCAAATCCTCCCCGCTTCCTGCACCTAATCCGATTATTTGAATTGTGTTCATTTTATTTCCTCACAAATTTCTTTAATTTTTCTCCCTTTGGTATCAATTCAAGATCTTCCTTGGTAATTGCTCCGGTGATAAATAAGCAAATTACATATATTACAACCGCAATTGTTATGGAACCTAATGTTGCTAAGTTTTGGCTTCCCAAAGCTGAGTTTAAAAACATGAATGATACCCATACGGCAACCGCCATAATTGCTGAAGATAAAAGTGTTCTTGAAGATACCTTGATTAAATTAATTTTAATTTTAGTTTTATTTATATCGTGCCAGTTTAAAAGAGCTACAAATAAATACGCAACCGTTGTGCTTATTGCAGCACCCTTTATATTTATACCCGGTATTCCGATTAATATATAGGATAAAATTACTTTTACAACCAATCCCAAAGCCAAGTTTTTAACAGGCTTAAACTGTTTGTTTATAGATTGGAGTATTGCAGTAAAAGCCTGAACCAATGTTAAGAAAATTACTCCTATTGCTAATATCTCCAAAAGTTCTCCGGAACTTGCATGCTTTTCTGGCCCGATAGATGCATAAAGCAGTGCAATTATGGGTTCCGCTAACATGAATAAACCTATTCCGCATGGAAGTCCTATAATTAATGACATTTTTACCCCTGCATTTGCGGTTAAATTTAACGCAGTTTTTTGCTTGTTGGTAAATGCTTCTGTAATTGTAGGAACTAAGCTCATTGCAACCGCTGTGGAAAATACCTGCGGAAAATTAATCAACGTCTGTGCCGTACCGCTTAATTCTCCAAACATATCAGCAATCTGAACATCATTATATCCTATTGCCGTAAGTCTGTTTGAAACAATGTATGAATCCATGTTACCCATCAAAGGCGCGATTGAGGCACCGATTGTTATCGGAATAGCAATATATAAAAGCTCCTTGACTATGAACCATACAGACTCTGTTTTATTATGCTCTGAAGAATCAATTTCTGCCTTAATTGTTTTTCTGCTTAATAAAAACATTAAATAAATCAATATAAGAGCCGCAAATCCTCCCGCAGATGCACCGAATGTAGCTCCCGCAGCGGCTTCTTCAAGCCCTTTTCCTACCAAGGCATATGCTAAATACAGACCGACGGCAACCCTAAATACCTGCTCAATCAGCTGGGATAGGGCAATGGGGGTCATATTTTGGGATCCCTGGAAAAACCCTCTGTATGCAGATAACAAAGGCACTGCAAACAATGCAGGAACCAAGGCTATCATAGAATAGTAGGAGCCTGGAAAACCAAGGAATGATACAAGGTTACGGGCAAATAAGAGCACAAAAACAGATGAAATCAGCCCTATTAAAAATAAACCCCATCTTGCTACTTTGTAGACCTGGTATGCACCTTCGTAGTTATAAAGAGCCCTCCTTTCCGAAACCATCTTTGCAATTGCCGTAGGAAATCCCGACAGAGACACCACAAGCAATAGATTATATATATTATAGGCAGGCTGGTAATAACCTATTCCTTCCGTACCTATTAAATTTGTCAGAGGTATTCTGTAAACTGCCCCCAATATTTTTACTACTAACCCTGCAATACCTAATATTGCAGCACCTTTAATAAAATTTTCCTTAGACATATTTATTCCTTTCCTACGATTAATATATATTTTGGTATATCTCCTATCCCTCAAAGATTCACCCTAAGACAAGGACATTCCTCCTACCCTCAAAGACTATCCCTAAGTACGGGGACATTCCTCTTACCCTCATAGACTATCCCTAAAGTAGAGGTGTGTCCCCCTTCCTTAAAAGGTGTGTCCCAATACATTTAAACTGAGAATTAGTTTATCACAGTTTTTTATTCTTTTAAAGAGAAAATTGCGAATTTCGGATAAAATGATATATTCCATACTGTTATTTTTGTGGTATAATTTATAGCGGTAGGGGGACACACCTCAATTGCAAGATAGTCTCTGTGGGATAGTCAATAGAGGAATGTCCCCCAATTATATTAAGGAGCATTTGATGGAAAGTCTGAAAGGCACAATAGTTGAAACTATTTTTAGAAACAACGAAAACGGATACACCGTTGCTTTGCTGGAATCAAAAAATGAATTAGTAACATTGACCGGTATTTTTGGCACTGATGTAGACGGCGAGAATATTGAAGTGTTTGGAAAAAGAATTAAGCATCCGAAATACGGCGAGCAATTCCAAGTGGAAATATATAATACCATTCTGCCAACAGATCTGAAACAAATTGAAAATTATCTGTCCTCCGGTTTAATAAAGGGGATAGGAATTTTTACGGCAAAAAAAATAGTTGAAGCATTTAAAAAAGACACATTTGACATCATTCAGAACAATCCTATTAAACTTACCGAAATAGAGGGAATCGGCGAAAAAAAGGCGGACATGATTGCAAAAAGCTTTGCCGAACAGGCTGATATAAAAGAAATTATGATGTTTTTGCAAAGTCACAATATCAGCACCAACTACTCAGTCAGAATTTATAAGGAATACGGGAAAAATACAGTTGCTGTAATAAAAGAAAATCCATACAGGCTGTCTGAAGATATATACGGCATTGGTTTTAAGCTTGCCGACAAAATTGCCTCATCATTAGGTGTGGAAAAAGACTCACCCTACAGGATATCTTCAGGCGTAAAATATGTATTATCGGAATATGCAGCAAGAGGTCATACTTATGTACCCTACAGCTTATTGGTAAACAGTTCCGCAAACCTCCTTGAGACAACGATTGAAGCTGCGGAAGACGAAATACGTAACATGGCATTTACAGATAAAATTCATATTGAAACAATCAATGCTGAAGCTGTAGTATACTATCTTCCCTATCATACAGCAGAAGTAAATGTGTGCAAAAATCTGATAAATTTGGCAGGAATGGATTTCAATATTTCAGAAAAGGAAGTCCTTGAACATTTAAACTCAGTCGAAAATGACTCAATTTCACTTACGGAAATGCAGAGAGAAGCAATAGTACAATCCGTTTTAAACGGTGCTACCGTTATAACAGGCGGCCCGGGAACCGGAAAAACAACAATAATATTATCAATTATTAAAATATTTGAAATAATGAATAAAAAAGTTCTTCTGTGTGCTCCGACCGGAAGAGCAGCAAAACGCATAACCGAGTCAACGGGAAGAGAAGCAAAAACAATTCATCGCATGCTGGAATATGCTTACGGCGAAGATGACAGCAATTTAACATTTAATAAAAACGAAAATTCTCCCTTAGACTGTCATGCTGTAATTGTTGACGAAATGTCCATGGTAGATATATTGCTTATGAACAATTTGCTTAAAGCCCTTAAAAAAGGCACCAGACTAATAATGGTAGGAGATGTGGACCAGCTGCCCTCAGTGGGAGCAGGCAATGTTTTATCCGACATAATTAAAAGCAACACAATTAAAACAATACGTCTTGATATGATATTCCGGCAGTCGGCAGGAAGTATGATTGTTCAGAATGCACATGCGGTAAACAAAGGAACCATGCCCATACTAAATAAAAAAGATTCGGATTTTTATTTTATGAGAGAAAACAATTTAAATGACATTGTAGAGCTGATAGTTGATTTGTATAAGAACCGTCTGCCTGCTAAATACAATCTGATTCCGTCTAAGGATATACAGGTTCTTTCTCCCATGAAAAAAGGCGATGCAGGAGTTATAGAGCTTAACAGAAAAATTCAGGCTGCGGTTAATCCTCCCTCTAAATCAAAAAAAGAAAAAGTATTCGGTAAATACATATTCAGGGTAGGCGATAAGGTAATGCAGGTAAAAAATAACTACCAGGCTGAGTGGAAGCTGTCGGATAATAGCTTAGTAACCGGAGAAGGCATTTATAACGGTGATATAGGCGTTATATTATTCATTGACGAATCAGAACAGGAATTGCATGTCCAATTTGATGATGACAAGGAAGTAGTGTATTCCTTCAGCCAATTGGATGAATTGATTCTTGCCTATGCTACAACAGTACATAAAAGTCAGGGAAGTGAATTTCCCGTTATAATTATGCCCATGGTATGGGGACCGCCCATGCTTCTTACACGAAATTTATTCTATACTGCCATAACAAGAGCAAAACAGTTGGTAGTACTTGTGGGAAAAGAAAAATACATGGAAGAGATGATTGAAAACAATAAAATAAACAAGCGTTATTCAGCTCTTGACTACAGGCTTGGGTCAGTGGGGGCGTACATCAGGTGGGATATCTAATTACGCCTGCTGTCTTTCTGTCTCACAGGGAGGGTAAAATGAAGAGATATTTTGAATCATTTTTAGAACTTTTGTATCCTGAAAAAAACACATGCTTTATATGTAATATATATGATGAATCCATAAATGAAAAGTACATTTGTGCCGATTGCGAGAAAAAGCTTAGAAGAATTGTGCCGCCTGTCTGCATCAAATGCTCCAAACAGATTAACTATGATACTGCGGATTGTCTTTGTCCCGACTGTAATGTATATGACAGAAGCTTCGAAATATCCAAGGCTCCCTTTTTATATGAAGGAATTATAAAAGACAGCATCTATAACTTTAAATATTACAATAAGCCGTACTTTTATAAGTTTTTTGGAAACTGCCTTTTTAACTATATGAATGATATGGATTATATTGATTTTGATTATATAGCATCCGTGCCGCTTCATAAATCTAAAATGCGCACACGAGGCTACAATCAGTCCGAATTGATTGCAAAATATCTTTCCGATAAATTGTTCATTCCTTATGCTGATGTTCTTAAAAGGGCTAAGAAGACAACTAAGCAAAGCCAACAGAGCAAGGAGGAACGAAGAAAAAACTTAATTGGTGCTTTTGCTATAAAATCACCACATAAATATGAAAAAATAAAAAACAGCAATGTGCTGTTGGTAGATGATGTATACACAACAGGCTCCACTGCCGATGAATGTTCCAAAACACTGTTAAACTTTGGTGTATCAAAGGTTTATGTAATTACAATAGCAAGATAACACACGGAGGGACATTAATATATGTCCACGCTGTCCCGGACGCTTTTCTCTGTAATTATCATGTCCATCTTAACGTCATGCTCTTCATTGGGTATAGATTCAAGCACCTGAAATTCGTGTGCCACAGCCACCTTTTTCGCCGATAGTTTTAATTTGTTTAAAATCCTGTCATAATATCCCTTCCCAAAACCGATTCTATTTAGACTTTTATCAAACACTACACCCGGAATTATTGCCAAATCAATTTCTTCAGGGTCTACCGGCAAAATATTCTCAGGCTCGTAATAACCGAAAGGATTCAGCTTTAAATCAGCTTCCTTTGTTATTTCAGAGGGAATCAGCACAGTATTCACTGTATCCGTATACGGTATGACTACACGCTTGTTTACTGACAGCATATGTTTAATAAGCTGTGATGTCATTACTTCATTCTTAAAATCCATGTAAATAAAAACAACCTTGCTTTGTTTGAAAATATCTGAATTAGTAATTTTATCAGTTATTACTCTGCTGTTATTCTTTACGTCTTCAATATCCATATTATTTCTTATATTAAGTATTCCTCTTCTTAATTCCTTTTTAGCTTCCATCGTTCACCTAAAAAAATATTGAAAACAATAAATTATACAATATATTGATAACGGGATCTATTATTCTTCCTATTCCCCTGAATACTATCAATAAAAGCATTAAAAATCTAAGGTGATCATAATATTTGTAATAAAAATTCCATACTTTTGCCCCTCCTATACTGCCTAATATATGATGTCCGTCAAGTGGAGGTATGGGAAGAAGGTTAAATACCATGAGAACCAAATTAATATAGACTGTGCTAATCAATACTTCAAATATTACCTGCCTCAGCATGGAATAAGGCATAAACATATCTGTTAATTTAATAAATAGCATAAATAAAAAAGCTGTTATAAAGTTTGCGGCAGGTCCTGCCAATGATACAATCGCATCATCTCTCCTTTGATTCTTGAAATTCCTGGAATTTATCATTACCGGCTTAGCCCAGCCGAAGCCAAACAAAAGCAAACACATAAATCCCATGGGATCTATATGTTTTATCGGATTTAATGTTATACGGCCCTGCAAAAGCGGTGTATTGTCACCCATCTTCACTGCTGCATAACCATGTGAAAATTCATGAATCGATATTCCCAACAATATTCCCGGCAGGAATAATAATCTGCTTAATATATAATCCATATTTCCTCCTTGTATTAGATAATACATGATATTGCTTAAGAGTATCTTTATTCATTATCATTGTCTAATATTTTGTATACTATTGCCGTTTCCAGCCTTCGCCCCTTAATTTCGGTAACAACTATTTTAAGCCCGTATTCCTCTAATTCCAACGTGCTGCCATCCTCCGGAATAATGCCTAAAACACCGAAAACCAATCCTCCGAATGTGTCAAAATCCTCATCGGGAAGGGCTATGTCAAGTTCTTTGGATACATCGTCCAAATATGCATAACCTTTAATTCTCCATGTATTTTCTGCTGTTTGTTCAATTTCCGCTTCTTGCGGATTTAAAAAATCATCGTCTATATTACCTACAATTTGTTCCAGCAAATCATTCATGGTGATAACTCCGCTCATACCGCCGTATTCATCAAAAACAACCGCAAAATGATTTCTGCTTTTTTTCATATTTTGGAACAAAATATCTGTCCTCACCGTTTCAGGAACATAATAAGCAGGTTTTACAGCCCTCTTCATAATATTTTCTCTGCTTTTATCTTCAATTCTGAAATAATCCTTCACATTCAAAACACCGATAATATTGTCTGCGCTGCCGTCACATACAGGATACCTTGAATGCCTGCTCTCTGCAATCTTTGCAGCCCATTCGTCCTCCGTTTCATCAAGCCACAATATATCTACTTCCGTTCTGTGGGTCATAGCTTCTTCGGCGGTTTTATTATCAAATTCAAAAACATTTTGAATCATTTCTTTCTCGTTTTCATTAATTGATCCTTTTTCACTTCCAACATCAACCATCATGCGAATATCTTCTTCTGTTACATTTTCATCTTCAGAATCAGGGTCAATACCTAATAATCTCAATATTCCGTTGGTAGATGCCGTGAGCAGCCATACCAGGGGTGCGAACAACCTTGCAATCAGATACAAAAGACCTGCCATGAACAAAGCTAATTTTTCCGCATTTTTCATTGCCACTCTTTTGGGAACAAGTTCACCGAATACCAATGTAAAATATGATAATATCAAGGTTATGATTATGACCGAAATCGTATTTAACGTGTTTGCCGGAACATTTAAACCCATTCGTATAAGCAAGTCTGTTAATTTACCCGAAAAGTTATCTGCGGCAAAAGCACTGCCGAAAAATCCTGCCAATGTAATTCCAACCTGAATTATGGAAAGAAACTGCGACGGCTGATCAGTAAGCTTTAAAAGCTTAATAGCCCGCTTATCTCCTTCTTGCGCCATTTTATCCATTCTGTTATCATTCATGGATATAACTGCAATTTCCGCAGATGCAAAAAGTGCATTAATGAAAATCAATATTAATTGTAAAACCAATGGACCCCATATCGAGTCTTCTTCTAACAAAGTAAAAACCTCCTAAGTAAGCTAAATAATTACAAAAATAATAACATAGATATTTTACCCAGTCAATATTCATTTATGAACGCGAATTTATAAATTAAATCCAATGTGCTGAGACTGCTATTTTACTTTGAATAATAAACCCGCGAATTTTGACAAATATGGGTTGATATAATCAGATATATATTGTAAAATTATTATAGTTCTATGTAATGGAGGCAATTATGTTTTTTGAAGCTTTGATATTAGGAATAATTATAGGCTTTATAAGAAGGGGAAAAATATGCAGGCTATCTTATATCAATTTCAGTTTCAGACCTCTGATTTACGTTTCTGCCTTATTTTACTTGGGTATTATTGTTATAAATTTGGGATTATACGATTATGACTCATTTTTATACTCCGGATTTCTCATAGGATCAATGATATTAACCGGATTATTCTTAATTGCAAATTTAAATATTAAGTTTATGTTTATTCCACTAATAGGTCTTTCATTAAACTTATTTTCATTTTTGGTAAACAAATTTAAATTTCCTCTTTCGCCTGAGGCTGCGGGTCAAATATACGGTTCAGAAGTAACCGAACTTTTAAGCAAAGGCAAATTGTTGTTTTATACATCCTCGGAAGCTGCATCATTGAGCTTTTTAGGCATTATAATTCCTGTGGGAAACTGGTTTGTTGTAAGTATAGGTGATATTATTGCAGCATTGGGAGTTGTATTAATTGTTCAGAGCATAATGTCGGATAAATTCGTACAAAACAGAAATAAAATTACTTTCTCAAAGGATATATTCAAATAAAAAATCATCCTGCAGCGCGGCATTCAGAATCTCTTGAGATTCTTTGCCTGCGCTCAGTATGACTTAATCCATATGCGCCGCAGAGCGCATTTTTTATTGCTTTATAATTTCCGCCAATCCTTTTGATAGTCCCGCAAGACCCTGAATTTCCGAAGGTATTATTATTTTGGTTGCCTGACCGTTTGCTGCCCTTTCAAAGGATTCAAAACTCTTAAATGTAAGAACTTCTTTGTTAAGCTCAACATCCTTAATCATTTTTAAACCTTCCGCGGTTGCTTTTTGAATACTTAAAATTGCTTCCGCTTCACCCTCTGCCTCTCTGATGGAAGCTTCCTTTTTAGCTTCTGCTCTTAAAATAGCTGCTTGTTTTTCTGCTTCTGCTTCAAGTATCAAGGATTCTTTTTTCCCTTGAGCAACCAATATGGCTGAATTTCTTTGTCCTTCGGCAATTAAAATAGCTTCTCTTTTTTCTCTTTCAGCCTTCATTTGTTTTTCCATGGCATTTTGAATTTCTTTCGGAGGCAATATATTTTTAACTTCAACACGGTTAATTTTTATTCCCCAAGGATCAGTGGCATCGTCTAAAACAGCACGCATTTGTGTATTTATTATTTCTCTTGAAGTTAATGTTTCGTCAAGCTCCAAATCACCGATTATATTTCGTAGTGTTGTTGCACTTAAATAATCAATGGCTGATAAGGGTCTTTCGACACCATAAGTATAAAATTTAGGATCGGTTATTTGAAAAAATATTACGGTATCAATCTGCATTGTTACATTATCCTTGGTAATTACAGGCTGCGGCGGAAAATCAACCACCTGTTCCTTCAGCGATATTTTCTTAACAACTCTGTCAATCAACGGAACCTTCACATGCACTCCTACTCCCCAGGTTGTTTGATAGGCTCCAAGACGCTCTATGACATAGGCACTTGCCTGAGGTACTATCCTAATATTTGCTGCCAATAAAACAACCGCTATAAATAATAATATTACTAAACCTAAATATTCCATAATTCCTCCTTATTTTTCAACTATAAGCTTAACGCCTACAATTTTTTTAATAACTACAATTTCATCCTTTTCAATTACTTGGTCATCAACAGACCTTGCAGCCCACATCTGCCCTTTTACATTTACAGTTCCCGTATTGTTAATATTATCAATTCTCGATTCAACCTTAAAGGATTGCCCTATTAATGAATCGGCATTGGTTTTAATTCTTCCGACCTTTAGTTTCTCCATTGCAATCGGTCTTGTAAATATAAGGCATACTATGGAAACCAACAAAAAAACCACTATTTGCACTTCTAAGCTTAAGCCAGTCAAATAAACCAGCCATGCAACAATCGCACCGACAGCAAACCATATTGTCGTTAAATTGACGGTTATAGCTTCTATTATTACACAGGCAACCACTGTACCAAGCCAGGCATATCCTATATACTCCATGATAACCTCCTTAAAGACTATATTAATTATATACCACAAATCATATAAGGTAAACATTTTTTAGTCAATTATACCGCTTAAGGTCTGATACGGGTTTACATATATATTGTATATGCTTACCGCATAATGTAAGTGAGGACCCGTTGAAAATCCTGTGGTGCCTACTGTTCCGATTATATCCCCCTTTTTGACCTCATCACCTTTCTTTACACTGATTGTATCTAAGTGGTAGTAGGAAGTGAATAGCCCCAATCCATGATCAATAACCACCGTATTTCCGGGAGAAAGAAGTCCTTCCATGGAAAATGCCACTATTCCGTTATTCGGAGCCTTGACGTCAGTTCCTGTAGGTGCTGCCAAATCAAGCCCCGAATGTCTTGACGAAGAAGGTTCATTGTTAATATACCTTATTTCCGCAAAATCGGTTGTCAGCTCTCCTTCCACAGGCATCACAAATGTACCTTCCCAGAGCTTCTTATTTACCGATTCTGTTCTTGCAGGCTTAACAAGCTGGGCAAATTCAAAAATTGCCGCATTATCGTTATTTGTGTCATTCATTTCTTCACTGACCGTAAGATATTGTGTTTTAAAGCTCTTGTTTGCAACAGTCAGTGTTTTTTCCAGCGTATATTCATTTTCAGTACCTTTATTTATGGCGGCAATAATTTTATACTCTCCCGGCTGAGCATACAGATCAATTGGAAGTATAAAATAATTTTTATCCTTGTAGGTATAAATTTCATTGTCAATTTTTACAGCATCTGTTGTTATTGTTATGTCTTCATCTTCATTTAGGTTTTCGACAGAAATCAACAATATATTACCCGGGTAATTTTCTCTTGTAATTATGTTAATATCAGCAGGTCTGTCTATCAAAGCAGTAAATTTCAATGTTTGATTGCCGTAAACCCTTGAGCCTTCCTTTAAATGCCACTGGCTGTGACATTCAACCATGTATTCACCGTCACTTTTTATATTGCTTAAAGCATCCTGTATATTTGTTCCCGAACTAATTAAATTTTCCTCGGAATAAACCTTTATTGTTTGACTGTCAGGTTGTTTTTCATATTTAATGTCAATCGATTCTACCTGTGATACGTGTATTTTGTTACTTTTCTCATATTTTCCATTCAATGTACCCCCATTGTTTACAAAATGGCCATTAATATTTTTACTGTTCCAGTTGTATTCTATGTCAGGACTTATTTTTTTCCCGTTTACGTCTAAATAAGAATCATAAATTGTTGCATCAACATATATGTATGAAAAAACATCACTCAAAAACAGCTTCCTTGCAGCATTATCCTTAATTTCATATAATTTGTCATCTTGAGCAAGATATGCCGCCTGATTTACTGTATCAAAGTAAAGCTTATAAACTTTCTGTTCTTTGTTCTTCCTCAGTGTAATTTCATAATTAACTAAAGATGATACATCTTCATCCGTCTTATATTTTTTGTTTATTGCATCTAAAATTATGCCTGCATCCTTGTTGTCTATGGGTATAATATTATTATCACCGTTATGCATATTTACGGCTTCAATTTCCGTAATATCGGAAAAAGCTGTGCTGCAGCCGGTCAATAATAAAAATATCAGTAAGACAATATTTAATATTTTCTTCACGTGATGCCTCCTTTTCAAATAGTTTTAGATTTTAATAAAGTATTATACATTATAATATAAGAATAAAGCGGTAAAAATGCATTAACTTGTTTTCTGCTGAAAATTCCCTATTAATATTATATCCATATATTTTACCATATGAAGCAAAATGAAACACTATGAAATAAATTTTTGACGAATTTTTGCCGTAAAAAATTAGAGCTGTCTATAGCAGCTCTTTTATAATTTCAAGGTTTGTCCCTTAGTATTTTATACACAAAATTACGGTTCGTCCATGAATACTTCGGGATTCTTATCTTTCTTCTCTGAAATAATTAATTCCGCAGCTTGAGGGCTGTGAATTTTCTTTTGATTTCCGGATTGAAGTTATCACTAATACTAAGGCAGTAATAACAAATGGAAGCATATCATAAAATGCATTTGGAATTGTAATAATTGTTTTTGGAAAGTAATATTTTAAAATATTAAATGCGCCGAATATAAATGAGCCTAAAATTGCTTTGAAAGGGCTCCATACCGCAAATATAACAAGGGCTACTGAAATCCATCCTTGCCCGTTTACAGAATTGTTCATCCAAACACCGCCGTTGATTATCATGGAGCAGTAAGCACCGCCTATACCGCAAATACCGCCTCCCAATAGAACATTAATATATTTTAGCTTTGTTACCTTAATTCCCGCTGCATCGGCAGATGCTGGATTTTCTCCGATAGCTCTTACATTCAGCCCTGTCTTTGTTCGGTTTAAATATAACCCGCATATAATGGCAACAGCCACTCCTAAATACACAAAAATATTATATTGAAATAATAGCGGTCCCATAACGGGAATACTGCTGAGACCGGGGATATTTACATTGCTTATTTGTGCGGATATCAGCTCAGGCAGCTTCAATGTGTTTGAAGCCGAATGCACAAGCATAAATTCTCCCGCAAAATTTGATATTCCCACTCCGAATATTGTAAGCGTAAGACCGGTGACATTTTGATCTGCCATAAATGTAATAGTTAAAACAGCATAAATTAAAGCTCCGAGCATCCCAGCCCCGAAAGCCGCCAAAAGAGCAATAATGAGACTGTCGCTTAAGAACCCCGCCATAAATCCGGCACATGCTCCCATTGACATCATACCTTCGACCCCAAGGTTTAAATGCCCTGCCTTTTCATTCATAATTTCACCCACTGTACCAAATAACAAGGGGGTTCCGGCAAATACTGCCGCTATAAGAAATTTAATAAACATGTTCATTGTTTTCCTCCCTTTCTGTACAGTGTAAATTTATACCTTATGAAAAATTCACAACCTAAAATAAAAAATAATATTATTCCCTGCAGCACATTGGCAGAATATGTTGATAATCCGTAAGCCGACTGCATTACACTGCTGCCCTTTTGCAGAATACTGAATAAAAATGAAACCAAAAATATTCCGAAAGGATTTAAATAAGCCAGCCAGGAAACGATTATAGCCGTAAAACCTACACCTCCCGCCACGGAGGATGCTAATGTCATATCAGAGCCTGCTGCTTGAATCATGCCTGTAATACCGCAAATACCTCCGCTAAGAATCATAGTTCTAAGTATTATCCTTTTGACATTCATTCCTGCATAATTTGCAGTAGACTTACTTTCGCCAACCACACTTATTTCATATCCGTGCTTTGTATATTTAATATAAATAAACACGAGCAATACCAACAGAAGTGCAATAATCCAGCCGAACTGTACCCCCAATATCTTATCAATCTGAGCATTTGCGTTAAATCTTGCAATCTTGGGGAACCCCGAGGAACCCGGGTCCTTCCAGGGACCGTCTCTAAGATAGTCAATAATGTGAAGAGCTATATAATTTAACATCAATGTAAAAAGAGTTTCGTTAGTATTAAACTTTGATTTAAAATATGCCGGAATGAGCCCCCACAGACCTCCTCCTATAAATCCTGCGGCAAACATGACCGCAAGCAATAAAAAATGAGGCCAATCGCTGTGAAATAAAGCAAAGTAAGAAGCACATACAGCACCTGCAATTATCTGACCTTCCGCTCCTATATTCCAAAATTTCATTTTAAATGCCAATGTTACACCCAAGGAAGACATTAACAGAGGAATCATAAATCTAACCGTTGCCTGAAATGCCATTTTACTTCGGAATGCCCCCGAAATAATAGTCCCATATATTTCTATAGGATTATAGCCTATCAACAGAATAAATAAGCCCCCTGCAGCCAATGCCAATACGAAAGCGGCAATTCTTATTTTTATCGTATCCTTGCTTGAGCGTTCAGATATTTTCACGGTTCGTATGAAAGGAGCCTTTGCTCTTACGTTTGCATTATTCATCTGAATCAACTCCTTCCATCTTTCTTCCTGCCATCATAAGACCGATTTTTTCCTTGGTAGTTTCTCTTGTATCCACAATTCCCATTAATTCACCATGACATAAAACCATGATGCGATCGGACAGCTCCATAAGAACATCCAAGTCTTCACCTATAAATAGTATTGCAACGCCTTTTTTCTTCTGCTCATTCAGCAAATCATAAATAACGTAAGAAGAATTAATATCAAGACCTCTCACAGGATAAGCAGTAATAAGAACATTCGGTTCTGATTCAATTTCTCTTCCCAGCAAAACCTTCTGAACATTTCCTCCGGACATCATTCTTACGGGGGTATCGACGCCTTGAGTTACGATATTTAACTTTTCAACCAGGCTCTCGGCTAAATTCCTTGCCGGTTTTTTATCTATCATAAATCCCTTACCATTTTTGTAGGATTTAAGCATCATGTTGTTCACCATGTCCATGGAGCCTACTAAACCCATGCCTAATCTGTCCTCCGGCACAAAGCTCATGCTTATGCCTAAGTTAATAATTTCATCGGGAGTTTTCCCTATAATATTTTCTTTGTTGTATAAAACCGCTCCCGTCCTTGCATCCATCAAACCTGCGATTGTCTCGCACAATTCCCTTTGTCCGCTGCCAGCAACCCCTGCAACACCCAATATTTCCCCGCTTTTCAACTTAAAATTAATATTATTTAATCCAACTGTTCCATCTTCTTTTATAACAGAAAGATCCACAACCTTTAAAATGGTTTTTCTGTTCTTTGTTTCAGGACGGCTTATCTTAAGGCTGATGGGTCTTCCCACCATTAATTCCGTCAGCTGTTTCTCGTTTGTTTCGGAAGTATTGACCGTGTCTATAACTTGTCCCTTCCGTAATATTGCAACTCTGTCACTGATTTCTAAAACTTCATGCAGCTTATGAGTAATTATAATAATTGCATTTCCCTGTTCCTTCATTTTGCGCAATATTAAAAAAAGTTTTTCTGTTTCCTGAGGTGTAAGAACCGAAGTAGGCTCATCCAAAATTAATATTTTAGCGCCTCTGTACAGAACCTTCATAATTTCAACAGTCTGCTTCTCACTTACGGACATGTTGTATATTTTTTTGTAAGGCTCTATTTCAAGACCGAATTTACTGCTCATTTCCAGTATTCTTTCTTTTAAAATAGTGCCTTTTTCATATTTTCCCTTTGTGCCTAACAGGATATTATCCATTGCACTGAATACTTCAACCAATTTAAAATGCTGATGTATCATTCCGATACCCAAGCTTATTGCTTCGTTGGGATTTGTTATGGAAGCTAATTTGCCGTCAATTGAAATGGTACCTTCATCAGCATAATAAATACCGGATAAAATATTCATAAGCGTTGTTTTCCCGGAACCGTTCTCTCCAAGCAAGGCAAGAATTTCACCGTATTTAATGCTGAGATTTACATTTTCGTTCGCAATTACTTTTCCGAAGGATTTAGTAATTCCCTTAAGCTCTATTGCGTTATATGTTTCATTTAGCATAAAAACTCCTATAAGATGTATCTTTTATTAAATCAAGGGGTCGGATAACCAACCCCTTAAAATTATTTTTCTTCTACTGTTTTAAAATACCAATTGATTCCGCCGGTAATAGACGCATCATCCAATGTCTTTCCTTCTTCTCCCACTGTTGAGCCGTCATTTGTTTCAATTACTCCGTCAAATACATTGAAGGTGCCGTCCAATATGGATTTTTCCGCTTCGGCAATTTTTTCTGCCGTGCCTTCTGCTGCAATACCTTCATTAATTGGTGAAATTGCAATCATTCCTTCCTTCATGCCGCCGTAATAATTTTCATTTTTCCACGTTCCGTCTATAACCTGACCAACTGCCCATGTGTAGTAAGCTCCCCAATTCCATACTGCCGATGTAATGGTAGCATTTGGAGCATCCTTAGACATATCTGAATTGTAACCGATGCCGAAAGCCCCTGCCTTTTCTGCTTCCAACTGAGGGTTAGCGGTGTCGCAGTGCTGCGCTATTACGTCACATCCTTCAGCTAATAATGCTTTAGCTGCATTTGTTTCTTCTTCCGGAGAGTACCAGCTGTTAGTAACCTTTACATACACTTTTGCTTCCGGATTAACGGAATATACTCCCATTGCAAATGCATTGAGTCCTCCCGTAACCTCTGAATTATCCTTACCCATTGCAGCCACATATCCTACCAAATTACTTTTTGTTTTTAATCCGGCTGCAATTCCTGTCAAATATCTTGCCTGATAAATTCTTCCGAAATAGTTGTTAAAGTTTTTATCATTGTTTTTATATCCTGAACCATGCGAAAAAATTACTTCAGGATGCTCCTCTGCCAATGCTTCCAATGTGTCCATGTATCCCCAGCTTGTACCAAAAATGATGTTTGCTCCTTCTTCAATACATTCAAGTATTGCTGCTTCAGTAGCTGTGGGATCCGTATCATTAACATTGTTTTTACGAATTATCTGATTATCGCTGAGTCCAAGGGTCTTCTGCATTTCCACTATTCCCTGATCGTGTGCGTAGGTATAGCCTGAACCGTCTGCAGGATTTCCGATATGGATTACTCCGACTTTAATATTTTCTTTTGCAATTGCAGGGAATAGTCCGCCATCTGTTGATTCTTCCCCACTCTGTCCCGCTTCAGGACCTTCCGCAGCCGGTTGTTCGTCAGAACCGCATGCAGTTAACAATGAAAGTGCCAATATAAACACTGCAATGATGCTTAAAAATTTTTTCATTATTTCCTCCTAAATGTGATATAAACCATGCACCAAGTTCAATAAAAAATGCGAACAGTCAAAACTACTCGCATCAATAGAATAATGGTATCAATAGTCAAACAATTTACGGTTATTTGGTAGAAACTTTGGAACCATATTATCCACATTATATTGATGCAGTTTATATTTAATTAATGATAATTATAGCTTAATAATCATTATTAAGCAACACATTATTTCCTATTTTGTGATTAATGCAACGGGGCAGTGGTCGCTGCCGAAAACTTCCGGATAAATAAGAGCATCTTTCAGTTTGTTTTCAAATGATGATGAAGCGACAAAATAGTCGATTCTCCATCCCACATTCCTTTCTCTTGCCTTTCCGAAATTAGACCACCATGTATACGCATCTTCCTTGTCCGGATAAAAATATCTGAAGGTATCAATAAAACCTGAATCTAAAAGCTCTGTCATCTTTTCTCTTTCTTCATCCGTAAATCCCGCGCTTTTTCTGTTTGTTTTGAAATTTTTTAAATCAATTTCCTTATGTGCCACGTTTAAATCGCCGCACACTATTACAGGTTTATTTTCACTTAAATTAAGAAGATATTTCCTGAAGTCATCTTCCCATACCATTCTGTAGTCAAGTCTCAATAATTCCTTTTTTGAATTGGGAGTATAAACATTAACCAAGAAAAAATCTTCGAAGTTTAGAGTTATTACCCTTCCCTCTTTGTCATGCTCTTCAATATCCAATCCATAGGTTACAGATAATGGTTTATGCTTAGTAAATACAGCTGTTCCTGAATAGCCTTTCTTTTGCGCATAATTCCAATAATCGTAATATCCGTCCAAATTTAATTCTAATTGGCCTTCCTGCAGCTTAGTTTCCTGAAGACAAAAAATATCGGCATCAAGTTCTTTAAATACGTCTACAAATCCCTTATTCACTGCAGCTCTTAATCCGTTGACATTCCAAGATATCAGTTTCATATGTTCTCCTTTTTGTATATTGTCATTATAATTATATACCATATACTATTTATTTTAAACAATAAGATAATTATTGATAAAAAATAGATAATATGTTAAAATAAATATTATCGTTTTCCTAACCTAAAGCTGACTCGGAGGTACTATTTTGCAAAACTTGAGTACAAATCATACAGAGCCTAAAATTGGCAGGCATACCCATTTCTTTATTCTCTCGGTAATCCCTGTAACATTTATAATTCTTGCATTACTTTTGGATACACCTAAAAATATATTTTCAGGTCTTTACAAAATAATTTTGTCGCCTGATAATTTATTGACAGATTATTTAGTGGTTGGCGGTTTTGGTGCAACTCTGCTAAATGTTTCTTTAATATCTCTTATAAATATATTTATTTTATATAAATTGGAATTAAAGATTAGCGGCGCAGTAATAGCAGCCGTATTTACCAGCATGGGCTTTTCCTTTTTCGGCAAAACAATTTTCAATATATGGCCTATGTATTTGGGCGGACTCTTATATGTAAAATATAATAAAATTTCATATAAAGATATTATTACCACAATTATGTATTCAACCTGTTTGGCACCTGTAGTCAGCCAATTGGCATTTTCATCGGGATTACCTGCGCATATAGGTATTATCTTGGGAATTTTATTTGGAATAATAATAGGGTTTTTAATTACACCTCTGTCTTTCAATATGTATAAGTTGCACGACGGCTATAATTTGTACAATGTAGGATTTACTGCAGGTGTTATTGGGATTCTTGCAAACTCATTAATGAAAAGCTTCGGTATCAATATTGAGCAGCAGCTTATACTTTCTAATAAATATGACATGTTTTTCAATATCTACTTACTGATTATTTTTATTGTATTAATTATCTCGGGATATATATTAAACAGCAAATCCTTTAAAGGCTATAGCAAAATAATGACATTTTCAGGAAAGCTGTTAACGGATTACGTCGATCTTATGGGACATGGACTTACACTGATTAACATGGGAATAATGGGATTAATATGTATGTTTTTTATATTTCTTACCAGCGGTGTATATAACGGTCCCATAATAGGAGGCATTCTGACTGTTGTCGGTTTCTCCGCCATTGGCAATCATCCCGGCAATTCCATTCCTATTATGGTAGGAGTTTTCTTCGGAGGTATACTTAAAATATGGAATATACAATCAACACCTGCCATAATCGCAGGTATATTTGGCACTACCTTAGCCCCCATAGCAGGAAAATATGGCTTTTATGCAGGCGTTTTTGCCGGATTTCTACACCTGTCCGTGGCTATGAATGTTGGTATTGTTCATGGCGGAACTAATTTGTACAATAACGGTTTTGCCGGAGGATTGGTAGCTTCAGTATTGTTTACCTTGTTTGAATCCTTTAGGAAAAAATCATGAATACTTAACCATTTCTCTTTTTTGTTCAATTGTTCTTCCTTTTAACATTTCCACCTGAATATTCGGTATAAATACAGCTCCTTTATTTTATGCATAATTTAATATTTGATTATTTTCTTGTGTACATAATCAGACAATGACGTCATCAGCATTGCCTGGTACAAAATATTAAATTCAACAATATCTCCTAATTTATATTCTGTTTTACAGTCATGAATGTCAAGTATGGTATGGTCGCTGCTGGCTCCCAATACTATAATATCCTTATCCTTGGGAATCAGTCTTGATGAATCTCCCAAATCCTGATTTCCCAATGCTAAGATTGCTCTTTTTCTTATTCCTCTGTCCTCGTAATGAGGAAGATCCCCAAAAGCATTTACCATCAGCCGACCGATGGGATGAGTGGGTTTTTCATTAAGTTCAACAATTTGAGCTTTTAGAACAAACACATCCGAATCTAAACCTTCAATATCAGTATCCCAATAAAGGGGCAGATCCTGTGTATTATTTATTCCTTCACCAATCCGAAGATGATTTATTTTTTTTGGAACTCCTCCTCTTACCATGAGCGGCAGGGTTGTTGTTCCTCCCCCGGATACAATATTTAACTTCCTGTTTAATTTTTCTTCTATATCGGCGGCGGCAGCAGCCAATTGTCCTAAATTTTCTGCAGCTGGAGCAACTGAACCATAGCAGCTTAAATTTGAACCGATGCCCTCAAGATATAAATTACTTAATTCATATTCCGTATACTCTGCTAATTGGACAAGTTCTTTCTTACTGAACACTCCTTCTCTTAAATCCCCCAAATCATACATAAGCACAATACCGTATTTCTTATTTTGATTTATTGCCTCTTTATTTAACAAATTCAAGGTTTCTTTTTCCGATACCAAGCATATGTCACTGTATTTAATAACATCTTCAATTTCACACATCATGGGAATTCTAACCAAAAGCAAGGGTAACTCTAATCCGCGCTCCTTAAGGGCTTTAAGCTGCTCAATTCTGGAACTGCCTATTTGACGGCATCCTCCCTTAGCCATTTCTTCGGCACCTTCTTCTATTCCGCCGAATCCCTTGATTATGCCCGCAACTTTAATTCCGTAATCCTCACATAATCTTGTAACAATTGTGGTATTGTTATATAGCTTTTTTAAATTAAGTTCTAACACGGGGTATCTTTCCATTATATCCTCCTGTTTTTTATTTTTACGAAGCTGTGCAAAAAAATCTTTTAAAATATCGGAGCATTCCTCCTCCAATACGCCAAATTTAACTTCCGGCTGATGATTTAACATGTGATGATTTGTAATGTCCAAAACAGAACCGCAGGCACCTGCTTTTAAATCCCTTGTTCCGATTACCAGCCTTTCTATTCTTGCATTTACTATTGCGCCTGCACACATGGGGCATGGCTCTAATGTTACATACATGGTACAGCCGGGCAGACGCCAGCCTCCCAAATTATTGCAGGCATCCTTTATAGCGGTTATTTCAGAATGGAGAGTGGCATCCTTTAATGTTTCCTTTTGATTAAAACCCCTGCCTACAATTTCTCCGTTTCTCACTATAACAGCACCGATAGGTACCTCATTTATTTCATATGCCTTGTAAGCTTCCTTCAAGGCTTCCTTCATATATATTTCATCCATGGCAATTCCTGTTTTCATTTATTTTAATTATAGTGTATCTTCATCAATTAAGTCAATACCTATGTCTTTGTCCGGCTTGTCTATTATTACCTGTTTACTTTTGACCGTAAAAATTATAGAATAAAAGGTGAATCTTTGAAGGAAAGAGGAATATCCCCAAATATATGGAACAAATCCCCTAAGGATTATGTCTAATATATGAGAGAAGGAGGTACTATGAAAAAAGTAATTAAAAAATTAACAGTCTTTGGGCTATGTGCTGTATTGGCAACTAATATGAATGCGGTGGCTTACGCCGATATTCTTGATGATATTATCGATAATACTGAAATCAATGATACGGAAAATGTTGATAATACCGAAAATGACGGCACAGAAAATATTGATAATGCGGAAGATGCCGATTCGGTAGATGTTGAAGATACCGAGGATACCGCCACAGAAAATGTTGATACTCCATCAGATGCAAATGAAGTAAAAACAACAGCTGTATTTTCAGACATTGAAGGTCACTGGGCAAAAGAATGGATTAAAAACGCAGTTAATTTAGGTTTTGTATCAGGATATGAAGACGGAACATTCAGACCGGACAGAACCATTACAAGAGCTGAATTTTCAAAGCTCTTAAATAACGCAATGCAAATTGAAATAACAAAAAAATTAAATTTTTCAGATGTTAATGAAAATGAATGGTTTTATAAAGAAATTCAAAAATCTGTAGCTGCGGGGTTTTTTTCGGGATATGAAAATAATACATTCAGACCAAACAATCCAATCAAACGCGAAGAGGTGGCAAAGGTTGTTGCAGGTGCCATAACAACGGGTAATATTGACGGTGAAGGTGCCACATTGTTAACAGACTACAATTCAATTCAGGAATGGGCTAAAGTCAGTGTCAACACTGTTTACAACAAAGGATACATATTAGGTTATCCCGATAAAACTTACATGCCTTCAAAAGCATTAACCCGTGCGGAAGCAGTAAAAATTATATTTGAAATAATTGATAATGAAAATATTGAATATGGTTTTAATATTACAAATTACAATGAATCCTACAGCAGTGCCGTTGTGGTGGGAAATTTAAATATATTGGATTCCGTGGGAAACGGAAATATTTATATTAAAAATGTAGTGGTTTTGGGAGACATTGTAGTATCCGCAAAAAATGTCAAATCTGTAGAATTAACCGATGTAAAAGCAAGAAACATTATAGTTGAAAGTGAAAACAACCCGGTAAGGATTGTGCAAAATGACAATGTTGTAATTGCAAATACTCAATTACCGCCTATAGTAACAGTGCAAAAATTAGGACAGAATATCAATATTTAGAGTAAGTGGGACACACCTCATTTGTAAGGGTGAATCTCTATCGGACAGGAAATTATCCTCAAATTCTAAAAGATTCTTCAAATTGAAGAATCTTTTAATTTTTATGGACATGATTTATGACTGTCGGAATATTTATTTCATATAGCTTAATGTATTTACAAATTCATCATTTAAATATATTTGATCTAAATAGTTTTCTTCCTCATCGGAAAGTTTCTCATATATTTCTAACAAATATATTTGTTCATTAGTCATATCTTCCTTATTATTACGAGTGTTATAATTCATAAACAATTCAATAAAAGCGCTGTTGTTTTCAATAAATAAATTGTCTATATCTTTCGTTAGCACATGCCTTATATCATTTAAATTTATGTTTTTTGAAACTGTGCTATAATCATTTACATCCCTCAGCTTAGCATATAAATTCCTTCCGCTGTAATATTTCTCATCATATAGATAATAGAACTCCTGCTTTTTATAATCATTGGAATTTATAATTTTGTTTGCTAATTCATTTTTTACTTCATGCTCTTTTGTACGCTTATCTGCCGGAGATAATGTATAACTTCTTATTACCGTACTTCCATCTTTCATCCAGTAAGCTATCACAAAATTGTTTACTCCGTAATATGTTGATTGATGATAATATGTTTGATCCCTTAAAATTTCCTTATGAAGCTCAGCAATATTTTCAATATTTTCTTTGCTGTTATAAGTAACCATACTTCGTTGTCTCTTCCATTCCTCAAAGTTATCATCCGGCTGAGAGCCCTCTAAAAATTGAGTGGTAGCATTAACAGACCATATTTGATTACCTACATATGCAATTTTTACATCCTCGGGATTGGGAACCATATTTTTATAATAATTTGCAAACAATACGGTACCTCCGGTTATTACAGAAAACATTGCCATACTCACTGCAAAAACCTTTATTGACAATTTTGATATCCTGAATGACTTTTCAATAAACGCAATTATTATATAGTAGGACAGAACAGCTAATAAAGCTGAAATAATAAGCCTGCTTGCAATACCGGTATATCCTGACATACTTATTGAAAAAAATGCAGGTATTATAAGGCACGCAAGTACCGACACGAAATATTTAAATCCATTGAATACAATAAATCCGGTATTTTCGTTTTTTCTTCTTTTTATGAATCTGCGTATAAGCATTGATATAAATATCAGTATAATTGAGAGCAGAAGAAAGTATACCAAGTCAACCGACTTATTATTCGTATATATGATAAAATACAAATAATCAAGTCTGTATATATTGTTTAAAAAATAGTCATTTAAAACATCTGCACTAAATCCAATCACCACATTTTCCAATATAGAAAATATAAACATTGTAACAAGGAAAATAATCAGCGGCAAACAAAAGTTAAATATTGTCATTGCACCTGCCATCAGGGTATTGCCGGATAATATGGACGACAAGGATGCAAGCAATATGATTGCTGCCAGCCAAGGTACAAGCATTTTGAAAACACGGAATATTTCATAGTCTAAACCCTGAAAAACTACTGACAAAACAATTAGAACCAACAAATATGCTGTAAAAACCGCATTTGTTACTATGTTAATCATAATCTGCCTGCTTAATGTTAAAGGCTTTGAGCTGTAATATGTCAGCTTTGATTCATTATGCAGAAAACTGTTATCAACCAAACAGTTAATAAAAACCAAAATAAACAATTCAACTATACCAAACATTATAAATACTTCTTCATCAACCCTTAAAATATACGGTATCAATAATGTTGTAAGAAAAATTATTACCGTCGATAAAAGTACCCAATTCTTTTTTTCTTTAATTGAATATATCAGCATTGGCATAAAGTTATTTTTCTTTTCCATAACCTACACCTCCTAATTCCGTGATAAAAATTTCTTCAAGACTCATTGACAGCTTATCAAACAATAATAGAGTGTAATTATCATTTAAATACTTTTTAAGCTCCTCTATGTTTCCCGTTAAAGTTAAAATAAATACGCTGCCAATCTTTACAGTCTGCAAAATGTTGAATTCTTTTAACTGTTCCGGGTCAAATTCACCTTCTACCGCAAACTGAACTCTTTTTATATCCTCTTTCATCTTTTCAAGATTTTCTTCTCTTAAAATTTTGCCTTCATGCATTATTCCTACTTTATCACATATATTATCTAATTCCTTAAGGTCATGAGAGGAAATTATTACAGTCATTTCATTATCCATAACTTCCTGTATAAGTACATCCCAAAACTTTCTTTTAATTACCGCATCAAGTCCATCAACAATTTCGTCAAGCAATAAAAGCTTTGGCTGAGCTGCTATTGACAAAATAAATGCAGCCTGCTTTTTTTGACCTTTTGACATTTTATTTAATATCTTATTTTTATCTGTATTAAAGTATTTAAGCAAATACTCAAATTTTTCTTCAGACATGTTTTTATACATCAGTTTTTCGTAATGAAATAATTTATTCAAAGTATATTGATAGGGAAAATACAAAGTATCTTGAACATAATAAAAATCCTTAATTATTTCCGAGTTTTCATCAACCTCTTCACCTTCAAAAGCTATATTCCCTTCATCCTGTCTGTAAACCTTCATTATATGTTTCAAAACAGTTGTTTTTCCGCAACCGTTAGAGCCTACCAAACCATAAATTTGACTTTTTTCGGCATTTATGCTTATGTTATCAAGAACCTGAAAATCTCCGAATTTCTTGCTTAAACTATCTATCGCTAACATTTTTCCCTCCTTGTATGCTTGGATTCAATACTTCCTTAACCAAATCAATTATTCTCTCGTCTCTTAACCCAAGTTCCTTTAAGGATTTAATAACCTTATATAATTCGTCTTTCATATTTTTAATATGCAGACTTCTTAATTCATCGGCATTTTTTACAAAGTTTCCCACACCCTTTACAGTATAGATATAATTATCTTCTTCTAAGTTTTTATATGCTTTTTGAATAGTGTTGGGATTGATTCTAATCATTGATGCCAATTCTCTTACAGAAGGTAGTTTTTCATCCGGTTTCAGCGACTTAGAAAATATAAGTCTTATTATTTCATCATAAATTTGTTCATAAATTGCTTTTGGATTATCATTATCAATTCGAATCAATTTTTCACCTCCAATTAAATATTGCTGCAAGCAACTTTTTTATTCACATATTCAAACAATTTACCTTCATATTCCGCATTAAGGTTTAAGCTGTTGTAATCATCAGGCGTTACAAGAGATATTTCTTTTTGCAGCGGTATTATCCCTCTTAACAAATATGTTACAAAGCTGGAGCAAACATAATGATACTCCCTTTGATAAGGAATGTTAAAACGAATTAAAAAAACATTTAAAAAACTATACCTGTATTTTTTCGGTTGGGAGAGAAAACTAATAAGCCTTGTGCTAATAACATCATAGTCTTCATCCGTAACCTCAAATTTATATATTTTACATTTAGTTTCAGGATGCATTTTAAACACGCCGCTGTTTATATCCTCTTTTATAAATCCCCCTACTAAAGGAAACCATGTAATTTTTCTGCCAAAGCTGAACATTGTTGAACAATCATCTTCAAAGGATATTGAAATATGATTGTACGGTTTCTTGGAAAATGCCTTTAATGTTTTGGATATAACCGTATTAGTTTGTGTTAAAACTATTTTTATCTCCTTCATATATTTCTCCTGCAATTGCTATGTACTTATGTCAAGTGTATTAATACACTTAGGACAGTAACTGTATTATATACCATGGTACACTCATTGTCAATATTTTTTTATTACATAAAAAAACAGGGTATGCATTTTTAACATACTCTGTTATAAATCTTGCTATATTTGTACCCCCATGTTCCGAGACGCGATGCGCTTCATAGGTTTTACTAAAAAGAGGCACACAAGAATAGTCAGTACATCGGCGGCGGGTTGGGAGAGGTAGATGCCGGTTACGCCTAAAACACCCGGCAGCGTCAAAATAAATGGTACATAGAACAATCCCTGACGGATTAGTGACAGGAACAGCCCCATACGCGATGAGCCGATTGTCTGGAATGTTATGGTCATCATGTAGCAGAGTCCGAAAGCTGGATATAGAGCTACCTGTGAAATCAGTAACCACTTGCCGAACTCCACCACGGCCGGGTTACGGTTAAACAGCAGAATCAGCGGCTTTGCCAATGCGATATATACAATTGCAACCAGCACTGTCAACAACAGCGAACCACGCAGGGCGAAGCTTGCCGACTTATGGAAGCGTTCTTCATTTTTTGCGCCAAAGGCATAGGCTGCCACCGGCTGATACCCTTGCATAAAGCCCATAACAACATAGCACCCGATAAGAATGAGCCGCTGCACCACGCCGTACGCTGCAATAATGAGATCGGAATCTGGCAGCGGCTTTGCAGCAATGTTTGTCAGCGATGTTGCAACCGCAAGACAGATTTGGATGACTGCCGTAGGAATTCCGATGGATATCACGCTCCAAATTAACTTGCCGGAAGGCTTAAAGTATTTCGGCTTAACCTTAATGATCGAACGTCCGCCCAGATAAAACCACAGCAGGATAACAAAGGTAACAAACTGTGAAACGGTAGTGGCAAGAGATGCTCCCTCCACACCCATATTTAAACCCCACGAGAACATAAACACTGGGTCGAGCACAACGTTCAGCGCCGCACCGGTGATGACGGCAATCGAAGTTATCTTAACCGAGGACTCCGCACGTGCTGCACAGTTGAGACTTTGAGCGGGAAGATTAAACAATGCAGCTATAAACATCCAATAAGCGTAATCTTTTGCTTGGGGAAGTACTGCTTCAGAAGCTCCAAATGCCTTCAATATAGGCTCCATAAAGATGATGCCTAAAACACACAAACCGACTCCGATAACCATTGATAACCCAACGATGGTAGTAATGGTGCGGTTCGCGCCATCCTTATCGTTCGCTCCAAGCTGCCGCCCTGCCAGCACCGCGGCACCGGCAGCAAATATATTTTCCACAGATACCATGATAAGCAGCAGGGGCAAAGTCACGCCTACAGCCGCGAGAGCAATATCACTGTCAAGCATTCCTATATACGCTGTATCCACAATGTTATAGACAGCCTTTGCCAGCAGCGCTAATGTCGCCGGTACCGCGAGATTGATTATTGCTTCCGACGGTTTAACCGTGGACAGCAGTGATTCTTTAGATACACTTTTATCTTTTTTCATCTCTGTCACCAAATACACCGTACAGCAGAGTACCTAACTGTCGGTGACACCTTTCTTCATGCTTCTGGAGTGCTTGTTCGGGAGAATGTGCCTCATCCAGTACCGCTTTAAAACGCATATTAAAATAGTCCATGTACATTCTGAAATCCTCAACCACGGCAGGTACAGTAACGCCCTTGCGCAATACAGTGCTCTCTAAAAGACGGGTCAATACAGAGATATTCAGCTCATCAAATGCCTTGCGCGCTGCCATGATATCGCCTACCAGTCTATCGGGCGGGTTTAGTACAGCATTGGTAAAGATGCCCAGATACAACGGATTTTCTGCGAAGAATCGAAGTCTTACGTCGAAATATCCATGCAGGCGCTGTTCTGTGGAACCCTCCATCCCTTTTACCGCATCCGTCATATACGAGACCAGTTTGTCAAAACATTCCGCTACGCATAGAAGATAAATCTCATCTTTGTCCTTGAAGTAGTGGTAAATAATTCCTTTTGAAATATCATTTTCCGCACAAATTGTATTTATAGAAGCTGTATCATAGCCCTTAGCAGAAAATTCTCGCAGTGAAGCATCAAGAACTTTCTGCCTTGACTGCGCGTTTTTTTCCTCACGTTTCAATTAATCACCTTAAAATATAAATCAGACCACTTGGTCTGTAAAGTTAGTACAGCATAAACAGACCGCATGGTCAATATAAAAAAATAAGAAAATTAAAAAAAATTAAATATTGACCATATGGTCTATTTGCATTATAATAAGCATAGACTGTCTGATTAATATTATTTATTGGCAGAGAAAAGTGTGAAAGGATAGAATATTCTCAAAATAAGCAAAAATTGCTGAAAACACATTGCAGAAATTAAAGTAAGAAATATTAAGATGCGAAAATTATAAGGGAACGGATTAAAGACGATGTTAGAAAAAGATGAAAAAATAGAAATAATTAAAGAAACTTTTCCTGATGAACCGGAGCAAATGTTTGACTATATGATAAAATTTAATGAACTAATGATGAAATATAACTCCGCCATTCGTGAAATTAAAACAAAGCTTGAGATACTTAACGATGAACTTTCTTTCGGGGATAATGGTAATCCAATCGAATCAATCCAATCAAGAATAAAGAAACCTATCAGTATTGCAAAAAAATTAAAAAGAATGGGTAAACCCATGACTCTTAATACAATTGTTGAAAATTTGAATGATGTTGCCGGTGTACGAGTAATTTGTTCATTTATTGATGATATTTACAAGATAGCGGATATGATCACAAAGCAAGACGATATAATCATAGTCGAAATAAGGGATTATATTAAAAGCCCTAAGCCAAATGGTTATAGAAGCTATCACATGATTGTGGAAGTTCCGGTGTTTTTTTCTGATTGCAAGCAATTGATGCGTGTTGAAATTCAAATACGTACTGTCGCTATGAACTTTTGGGCATGTTTAGAACATCGCTTAAAGTATAAAAACAATGTAACGGATGCCGAAGAAATTGCCAATGAGCTGAAAGAGTGTGCACATGTCATTGCAAACACTGATATGAAAATGCTTGAAATAAAGAAAAAAATTAATTCCTTTGATTAGGTTTAGCTGCTGTCAGCAAAAAAAGTCCACCTGTAGGTGGACTTTTAGCTTCGCTTCTTCCATCATTATTTGTGAAAAAAGGGAAAGACCCTTATGATTGAAAATTTTTCTTGTAGCTTTCAAATTCCCTTTCATTTGCCAAAACAAAATGCCCCGGCTCAATCTCAATCCATTCGGGTGGATTTGAAGCATAATCATAATGCTCCTTATCGGGTTGATAAATTTCAATAACCTTGCTTTTTTCAACCCTTGGATTTGGCGTCGGTATAGCGGACAAAAGCGACCTTGTATACGGATGAAGCGGGTGTGCAAACAATTTTTCCGTTTCAGCCAATTCAACTATTTTTCCTTTATAAATAACCGCAATTCTATCCGAAATAAATCTAACTACGGACAAGTCATGGGCTATGAATAAATATGTCAAATCCTTTTGTTTCTGTAATTCCGCCAATAAGTTAATAACCTGGGCACGTATTGATACGTCCAAGGCTGATATGGGCTCATCTGCTATTATCAATTCCGGCTCCATTACCAGCACCCTTGCAATACCTATACGCTGTCTTTGCCCGCCGGAGAATTCATGAGGAAATCTGCTTGCAAACTCAGGCAATAAACCAACATCTAACAATGCCTGTTCCACCTTCTTCTTTCTATCTTCCTCGGAACCGTAATTTTTCAGGTTGTAAAGTCCCTCTGAAACAATGTAGTCAACCTTGGCTCTTTCATTTAAGGATGCCATAGGGTCCTGAAAAATCATTTGAATTTTTCTTGTAAGTTCGGTATCTAATTCTTTGTCTATTTTTCCGCTTATCGTTTGACCTTTGTAAATTATTTCACCGGATGCGGCAGGGTTAATCCTTATGATAGCTCTTCCTATTGTTGTTTTTCCTGAACCGGATTCACCTACAAGTCCGAAAGTTTCCCCTTTATGAATATTAAAGCTGACGTCATTTACAGCTGTAAACTTTTTATTGCTCTTGCCGAATTCAACCTTTAAATTCTTAACCTCTAAAAGGATTTCTTTATTCAATGCCCTCACCTCTCTTTACTTCCATTTCCTTCATTTTTTGAATTAAAAGAGGCGGTTCAACCTTTGGCGCCCTGGGGTCCAGCAGCCAGGTTCTTGCTTTGTGAGTAGGGCTGACCTCAAAGTATGGAGGTCTTTCTTCAAAGTCTATTTTCAATGCATGGGGATTACGGGGTGCAAAAGCATCTCCCTTTATTTCCTTAAATAAGTTTGGAGGAGTACCCTTTATCGAATACAATGCTTCACCTTTGATGCCAAGTTGAGGCAATGATGACAGCAATGCCCATGTATAGGGATGCTTCGGGTCGAAAAATACTTCCTCGGACAATCCTAATTCAATTATGTCCCCTGCATACATAACCGCTATTCTATCAGCAACATTTGCTACTACACCTAAGTCATGTGTTATATAAATAATAGTTAACCGATATTTTTTCTGTAAGTTTTTCAGCAATTGAAGAATCTGCGCCTGAATGGTAACATCTAATGCAGTTGTAGGTTCATCACATATTAAAATATTTGGATTACATGCCACGGCTATTGCTATAACGACTCTTTGTCTCATACCGCCGGAAAATTCATGAGGATATTGATTATATCTTATTTCCGGGTCTGAAATACCAACATCGTTTAATATTTCAACAGCCAATTTTTTAGCTTCTTCACCCTTTAAATTTTGGTGAAGTTCTATTGACTCCTGAACCTGTCTTCCGACTTTTTTAAGAGGATTTAAAGAAGTCATTGGATCTTGAAAAACCATGGCTATTTCCTTTCCTCTTATCTTTATCCATTCATCCTCTGTTTTATATTTTGCCAAGTCATTACCTTGGTACAATATTGAGCCGCTTTCAATTCTTCCGTTAGCGTCCAACAATCCCATAAAGGATTTTGTAAAAACCGATTTTCCGGAGCCCGATTCACCGACTATTGCCAAGCTCTCGCCCTTATACAGTGTTAAAGATGCCCCTCTTATTGCAGTAAGCTCCTGTCCTCTTAAATTAAATTTTATAACTAAATCTTCAATTGATAATACTATTTCGTTGTTTATCATGATAACCTCCTACACGTGATTTCTTGGATCGGCTGAATCTGCGAAAACATTGCCGATTACATAGAAGGATATAGTAACAACAGATATTACGGCGGCAGGGAAGAATAATTGATATCTTTGGCTTGGGTCCATCATCAATGCCCTTCCCTCATTGATTAGATTGCCTAATGAAGGTATATCAACCGGCAATCCCATACCTATATATGACAAAAATACTTCATTGCCTATGGCAGCCGGTATGGCAAGAGCCATTCTGAGCATTATAACGGATACTAAATACGGCAACAGATTCTTTGTTATAATTCTGCCGGTAGGAGTTCCTAAACACCTTGAAGCTAAATTATATTCTCTGTCTCTTATAATTAATATCAAATTACGAACAAACCTAGCCATCTGAAGCCAGCCTGTCATACACATTGCAAATATTATAGTTGGTATGCTCGGTTTCATAATATATGTCAATATAATCAAAACTACAGTTGATGGTATGTTATCCCATACATTGTATATTTCTGTTATAATTGCGTCTAATTTTCTCACATATCCCCAAAGAGCTCCTATGGTTATTCCTACAATTGCTTCAAATATACCGACGGCAACACCTATATACAATGAGGTCCTTGTACCGCTCCAAAGCCTTGCCCATAAGTCCTGTCCGATTGAGTTTGTTCCAAAGATAAATTCATCGTTTGGCTGTACATTTCTGTACTGCAAGCCTGTATTCGGGTCTAAATATATTTTAGTAGGGCTTTTCTGATTTGGTAAATATGGTTGTACTAACGTAAATAAAACTACGGTAACAATTAATATTAAAAGCGCTACTGCCACTTTATTTTTCATAAAAACCTGTACTGTGGATCTCCAAAATGAATAATTTGAATAACCGGTTAGTTCACTTTTTGATTCATCATATTCTGCAAAATCAAATAAGGATGGATCTATGTTGTCAGCCATATTGTTGATAATTTTTTTGCTTGTCATTATCTTGATCCTCCTTCTTGCGATAATTTAATTCTTGGGTCAAATGATGCCATTAAAATATCCCCCAACATTAATCCAACAATTCCTATGGATGAATATAAAAGTACAAGGGCTTGAACCAATGTGTTATCCTGTCTTTGAATAGCAGTAACCAACAGTCCCCCTGTTCCCGGTATTGAGAATAAGGATTCGACATATATAGAACCGGATACCGTATAAAGTATGGATGCAGGCAAGTATTGTGCCATCGGAACAAAAGCATTTCTCATAACATGTCTTGTCATTATATCCTTATTTTTTAATCCCTTTGCTCTTGCCAATCTTACATAGTCCTTATTTAGTTCATCAACCATATAACGTCTTATCCACATAGCATAATATGCTATATTTACTAATGATAAGCATAGCACCGGAAGTATCCAGCTTTTTGGATCAGATTTACTGTAGAGCAAAGGCAGCTTAAATATATCCGTAAAATATACCTGTATCAGAAGGTAATATATTACCGCGGGCACAGCATTGGCACCTACAACATAACATGTCCCCAATTTATCCCAAAACTTGCCTTTAAATCTTGCCATAACGATTCCTAAGCTTAAGCCCACTATTAACGATACGGCCAGTGATGCCAGACCAAAACGAATGGATGTTATTAATTTATCTCCCAATATTTTTGTAATAGCAACCTTAGGTCTGTAGGTTATTGATTCACCTAAATCACCCTTCAAAATATCGGTGTAAAAATTCTTTAACTGTATATACCAAGGGTCTAAAAGCCCTAAGTTATTAAGCTTTGCCGTCTTTTGAGCTTCATCTAACTTATCGAAGCTTGCTCCAAAATATCCTTCTATAGGCATCATACGCATTAGCAAGAAAACCACGGTCACTACTATAATCAGCGTTAGCAATGACCTGGATAACCTAATTAAAATATATTTCATGCATTAACGCCCTCTCTTTCTTTTAATATGACTTGGTAAAACAGTAATTTTACCAGTTTATGCATGAAAATAACAAGGGGGCTAAATAGCCCCACAAATTACTTTTTAGCCGCTTCTTTTAATGCTGCCTCTCTGGCTGCCTGCCATTCTTGTTGAGCTGCTTCAAATTCTTCCGTATTCATTGGTTTAGCCAATAATTTTTGTCCCTTCCATCTTTCTGACGATATACCGAATGATGAATACGGGGCTTCAAAAGGATGAACCTTTGATGCTACGTAGCCGCCGCCACTTACATTGTACGGCATTACAAATGCATTATCTATCAACATAGCTTCCGCTTCAGCAAATAATTCAAATCTTTTAGCTAAATCCGTTACTTCCGCTTTAGCCTCGTTTACCTTAGCTTCATAAACTTCGAAAATATTTTGTCCGTCTGCTGTTACATCAGTTGTATATTCAGGGAAGTTGTAGTTAAATCCTCTCTCAAACGGGTCTGTATATGTTTGCGGGTCTGCATAGTCAGGTCCCCAGTTAACCTTCATAAAAGAATAGTTACCTGCACGTCTCGTTCCGTCAAGGAAGCCTGTGGGTGCATGAGGAAGCAGTGTTACTTCTATATAGTCTGCTCCAAGCGTAGTTTCTAACTGTTGTTTTACAACCTGAGCTTCGTTAGCCCATGATGTACTGTTTGTGTTGTAAGGCATCAATATTTTTACTGGGAATGTTGCTCCTGCCGCTGTTAATTCTTCAACTGCCTTATTTTTGTATTCAACTGCTTTATCCTTATCGAAGAAGTCTCCTTCTGTTATAGCCTTCAAAGCTCCTGTCTGAGTATAGTCCAAGCCACCCTGAGCCGCAAAGTTAGGAGGTGTTATTGTATTTATAATTCTATATTCCGGATTATAAGGTTCTTCCGTCTGCATTGCAGCAATTCTGTTAATTGCAGAAACTACCGATTTACGGAAATTAGGATTATTTACTGCTATCTTCCAATTTTCAGGCTCATATTGTGCGTCAAACTTAGGGTCAAAGTTAAATGCATAGAACCATGAGTAATTTCCTAATGTGCCCGGTCTAACCTGTGCTTTTAATTCAGGATTGTTCATCCATTCGTCAATGATTGAAGCCGGTAATTCAACTGCGGTAATTTCACCACGCTTATACATTTCTCCTGCCAATGAAGTGGCTTCTTTATTATATTTATAATTTAATTCAACTATATGAATATTTTCAGAATCCCAATATGTTGGGTTCTTAGTCAAAATTCTGTGCATCTGAGGCTCAAACTCCGACAATATATAAGCGCCGTTGTACAATAATGCAGAATTTGTTGTACCGAATTGGTCACCCATTTCCTCTAAGAACGGACCGTATGCAGGGAAGAAGCATACATAAGTAAGCATTGATTCAAAATACGGAACAGGTTCCTTCAATGTATAAACCAATGTATAATCATCCTCTGCTTTTATTCCTACTTCTGAAAAATCAGTAATATCTCCGTTGAAATATTCCTCTGCATTCTTAATTACACTGTAGAATAGGTTGGCTGTTGCAGATTCATTTTCAGGTACCAATATATATGCGGCCGCACTCACAAAGTCATGAGCAGTTGTTTCAGCAACTTCAGTTCCTTCAAAGTCAAGCCATTTAACACCTTTTCTTAAATGGAACGTCCAAGTCAAACCATCATCGGAAACTTCCCATGTTTCCGCCAATGCAGGCTGAAGCACTCCATACATATCATAATCAACCAAAGTATCAACTAAATTTGCAGCTAATGCAAATTCAACATTTGTAGTTGTGGTTAAATAGTTTATAGTCTGAATTTCTTCAGCATAAACTGTCTTGTACACTTGCTCCTCAGCGTATTTTCCTCCATCAGCGTCTTCAGGCTGTTCCTCAGCGGGTCCGGGTGTTTCCGGCGTCTCAGGTGTTTGCGATACCGGTGGTTTTCCTCCTGAGCATGCAGTTAATATCATTGCTAATATTAACAATAGAGATAATATTTTTTTCATTTTATCCTCCTAATAATTTTATAATTAAATTAGTTAATACTAATAAAACTATCTGAATTCGTTTGCTTATATTAAGAATTCGTTTGCTTGATTATATAAAAATGGTGCACCTGAGAGGAATCGAACCCCCGGCACATGCCTTAGGAGGGC
>ENA-UOOE01000264-UOOE01000264.1-fermentation-metagenome-genome-assembly--contig:-NODE-264-length-55483-cov-6.200801_pt1 | contig 55483 bp, 52 predicted proteins | sample MGYA00245776_ERZ724021 | MGnify/ENA primary metagenome ERZ724021 (study PRJEB28704, sample SAMN03018321) | fermentation metagenome | biome: anthropogenic terrestrial biome; feature: soil; material... | reverse complement strand
AGTTTGCAGCCATTGCTGCGTGACTCTAAACTATATTTTTAACGAACTATTGATAATCAAACAGACATAAAAATCAAAGTACTTTCACCTCCTCACTTTCATCATTTTTTTGCATGTTTTAGTCGGAGTTATGGATCTGATTTCAGTTTGCTGTAAATTTCCAGATCCGTAAAATGGCCACCCGTGAGCAATTCACCCTGTCGCTCAATACCTTCAAAGCTGAATCCCAGTCTCTTCGGGATGCTGCTGCTCGCGCTGTTTCCCACAGCACATTTAATCTGAATTCTATTGATTCCCATTTCGTGGAAGGCATACTCGCAAAGCTTGGAGACTGATTTTGTGACGATTCCCTGTTTTTGGAGTTTTTCGGAAAGCCAATAGCCGATTTCTGTCTTTTTATTGAGTACGTCGGTGTCTTTAAAGCCAATCAGTCCCACAAAAAGCTCTCTTTTTCTGATGGCGAAAACCTGTTCAAACCGGTCCAGCGGAGCATTCACTACGGAGTCCACATATTTCTCAGTGTCGGAGATGTCTTTGGTGAACGCCACAAAAGGCAACCATTTCCCCAAGTAATCTCTCTGACTGTCAATTGTCACAAAAATATCTTTTGCGTCGGATTTTACCAGTTGTGTTAGCTTTATCTCCTGATCTACGTCAATTGTTCTCATGATATGCTCTTATGTTGCTGTGATGAATACCTCAAACGGCATTCCTCATTTTATTTGTCTTTCCACCGGTACATAATACATCACCACAGCCCCGCTGGAAAAGGTTTTCGTTTTAGTGAGTTTGAGAGTTATCCGATCCTTCAGGTTGTCGAATAGGGGCAGGCCGCTTCCGGCGATGACGGGATGGATGCAGAGTTGGAACTCATCCACCAGTCCCAGTTTCATTAACTGGATAATCAAACTGCGGCTTCCTACCAGCACATTGTCCCCGGATTGTTGTTTGAGGGTTTCAACTTCCTGTTCCAGTGTCTGGGTTGCCAGACGGGCACTTTTCCAGTCCACATTTTTAAGTGTATGGGAGAAAACAATCTTTGGTGTTTTGTCCATGATGTGGGCAAATTCATCGATCGCCATGTTGCCTGTCGGGTTCTCAACCACCTCCCGCCAGTACTCCATTAGCTGGTAGGTGATTCTTCCGTATAACATGAGGTCGGTACTTCTTATGAGGTCGGCATAGTGCTGATGTATTTCGTCGTCGGGGATAACTGCGTCGTGGTCGCAATATCCGTCGAGGGTCATGTTAATCCCTGCAATTATCTTTTTCATCTTAAATGACTTTTCGTTTTGTGAAAGAGTTGTGGAAGTTTTCAAACTTTCAGCATTCCCCTGAATCCCCGTGCGGCGTAGTAGGATTCGGCTCCGTTGTGATAGATGAAGGTGCGGCCATAGCGAGAGTCGCCGAATAGTCCTCCACCCCGTTCACGGACTTCTTGTGGGGTGATGATCCAGCTAGAGGTTTTCTGGTCAAACTCACCCAGTTTCTGCAGGTCGGTGTATTGCCCTTCGTCTAATAGATGAATGCCCATCTCCTTGGCCATGCCCAAGGCACTGCCTTGGGGCTTGTTTTCCTTGCGTGATTGTAAGGCCGCTTCATCATAGCAGAGGCTGCGGCGCCCTTTGGGACTTTCGGGCGAGCAGTCACAAAAGATGAATTCCCCGGTTTGGGTATCAGAGCCTATTACATCGGGTTCTCCACCGGTCTCCTCCATCTCGTGGATCGACCATAGTTTATCGATATTCTTTTCCAGTCTTTGTTGTACATCTTCCCACTTTAATTGGGGATGGCGCTGCATATGCTGTTCGAAACGCTTTTTGAGGACATCGAGCAACGATTGCTGTTGTTCCTGTGTGATGTTGTTTTTTTTCATAGGATGCATATTTATTTCTTCATCTTCAGGCGTTGCAGCACTAGGGAGGGGCTTTTTATTGCTTTTCTGAGATTATCTGATGCAGTTTGCGCACCGTATTTACATTTCGGATTGTCATGTGCCTGTAGAGATCCGTGCCCATCAGTTTCATCATTCCGCTCCGGCTGTAATTTTTCCCTTCCACATTCCACAATATTACTCCAGGAATGTACTTCACGTTATCCACCGGATTGATCTGTATCTCCTTCAGCACTTCTGGGCGGTCATATTTTTCCCACAGAAACATCACATCCGTCCGCATGCTTTCATTTTTCACCCAAGTGGGAGGTAGTTCCCGACAAATAGCGTTCAAATGTTCGCTGTTGATTACAACGACTTTAACATCCAGTTGAAAATCCTTTCTCACCGCTTCTTCAATCAGCCGTGTCAGTTCGTCTTCCTTTTTCAACGAATCCTCAAATACGACATTGCCGGAGTTGATAAAGGTGGAAACGTGGGTAAATCCCAGAGATTCAAAGGTGTTTTTGAGTTTCCGCATCTCCACGATGTTGTGTCCACCCACATTGATTCCCCGGAAAAGGGCAAGATAAACCATGATTCATCGATTTTATTACGTGCAATTTATCATATAACAATCTGATAACAAATTTTTCGACTTTTTTGTTTAGCATGCATGCAACACAGGAATTTAATCGTCTCTATTAAATGATTTCACTCCTTCTTCCTCCAGTTTTTTCAATCCCTCTTTCATTGCGATAACCTGCTCTTCTGGGTGGCCTTTCCATGTTGTTACTTCACCTACCACCCTGAAGGGAGATGTGGATCTGTACGATAATGTTGGATTGCCTGGAAATTTCCGATCGGTCAGGTCGGGATCATCTTCTATCTTTCCTGTTGGCTCTACCAGGTAGATTTTTTCATGCCCTTCACCCAAAGCAAGTTCAGCTCCCCAGATGGCAGCATCTAATGTTGCAGAAAGAAAAATATATTTCGCTTTTTTCTGATCTTCAAAATTTGAGTTGAATCCAACTTCTATGAGATCACCAATTTTCAGGTCAGCTTTTGTTCCGTGAAAATATGTTTGCACAAAAGGTGTCGGAGTCTGAACTGTTTTTTTATCGTCTGTTTTATCTACATGCATACCATTGAAATTATCATTTCTACTGAATCTTTTCAATTTTCTCATTTCAAATAGGCTTCTACCAGTGATACCCAGTAAGCTGCACCAAGGGGTAATAAGTCCTGATTAAATACATATTGCGGGTGATGTACCATAAAACCTTTCCCATTGCCTGCCATTACATAATTGCCTGGACATTTTTCAAGCATGAAAGCAAAATCTTCACTACTCATCAGCGCATCCGCATTTCTGACCACATGGTCTTCTCCAAAAGTCGCAGCAGCTACGTCGGCAGCCCATCTGGTATTTTCCGGCGTATTCACCAACACCGTCCCGGGTACGCCTTCCCTGATTTCATAGGTACAATTGAAAGCTTCGGCTTGTGAATGGGTGATGCTGCGAACTTTTTCAAGCACCATCTTGCGCACTTCATTGTCCATGTTTCTGATGCTTAATTTCAGTAAAGCCGTTTGTGGTACTACATTCCCCGCATTCCCGGATTGAAAAGCGCCTACGTTTACGACGGTTTGCTTCCAGGGCGACACATTCCGACTGACGATGGTCTGCAATGCCATCACCAATGATGCGCCACATACAAGCGGGTCAATCCCCAGCTCCGGCATGGAGCCGTGAGAACCTTTACCGGTGAGTTCTATTTCCCAGTTATCGACGGCAGACATGGTTTCTCCTTCACGGAAGTAGAATTTACCAAATTCCAATCCGGGAATATTGTGCATGGCATAAACGGCATCTACAGGAAAACGCTCAAACAGTCCATCGGCTATCATTGCGGGACTTCCTTGCATGGTTTCTTCACCTGGCTGAAAGAAAAAGCGTACGGTTCCATTGAAGTTTTTCGTTTCGGCAAGGTATTTAGCGGCTCCAAGCGCCATGGCTGTATGGCCGTCGTGCCCGCAAAGATGTGATCGTCCTTCTTTGCTACTTTTATAGGGTAAATTGTTGTCTTCCTGAATAGGGAGCCCGTCAAAATCGGCCCGAATACCGATGATTTTCTCACTGTCACCTACTTTTAGTGAGGCAACCATGCCCTGTTTGCCTACGCCTTCTGTCAATTCATAAGCGCCAAACGATTTGATCACCTCAGCAATATACCGTGCTGTATTTTCCTCTTGCATCGAAAGTTCAGGGTGCTTGTGCATGGCTTCCTGCCATGTTTTCAATTCATCTTTTTTGTGTTTGAATGCGTCTATCAGTTTTGTGTTCATTATGTTCATTTTTAAAAGGTTGATAACAGGTTCTTTTGGTGATGTAATTACGCATTGGACTTGCCTGCGGATTTGGGTATGGTAATCATAATAAACAGAATCGCCATAAAAATCATCAGGAGATTTACCCCCAGGCCGATGATAGCCGCCTGACGGATCACTACATTGTCCTGACGTCCTTCAAAAGTCAATACCCCTTCCAGCCATTGAATATGGTTGCCCACATTGAAGGCCGTAAAAATACCAGCAGAGATGGCAACTCCAAGTGCTGCACCCAGTGAAGATGCCATTTTGTAAATACCTGAACCAGCACCTGCCTGGTCAGCGGGTAAGTTCGACAGTGCAGCATCTGTGGATGGTGTAGCGTAAAATGCCAGGCCCAATCCAAACAACGTGTATGCAATCATGGCGAGTATTTTATACGTACTGGTCATTACATTGGTAAACATAAGGAGGACGATAGCCAGCGCAACGATGAGCGAACCCCAGATCATGGGTTTACGTGCTCCAAATCGCTGCAACAGTTTTTCACCCATGCGGATGAACAATACAATGGCAATGGCATACCCTAAAGTGAGCATGCCGGCTTCCTGTGCTGAGAGGTTCCCGCCAACCTGCAGAAGCACGAGTGATACAATTAATATGCCGGCTGTACCGTTGAGCAGAAAGTTTGAAATGGTTGCACCGGTGAAAGTTAGGTTGTGAAACAACTTAAAATCAATAAAAGCTCCTTGTTTCTCTTTTTCAATGTAAAAGAACAAGATGGAGAAAATAAGTGTTGTCGCGATCAAAACAATGCCAGCCACGCTGGTAAAGCCTAATTGCGCTCCTTTGGTTATCAATATCTGCAAGGCGATCATCGCCAGCATAAAGGTAATGATACCCGCATAATCACTTTTGTGATGCTCTTTCCGTTCGGCCTTACTTTCCGGCGTTCCTTTTATCAGGATGAGGCCAATGATTGAAACAGCTGCAGCAGCAAAGAAAATCCATCGCCAACCCACATTGACCATCAATCCTCCAAAGAGTGCAGCAAAACCCGAACCGCCCCATGATCCCATAGACCACAATGAAATGGCACGTTGCCGTTCTTTGCCTTCCCAATAGGCTTTTACCAATGCCAGACTTGCCGGCATAATGGCGGCAGCAGAAAGTCCCTGGAAAATGCGACCCGTAATTAAAACCGGATCAGCCGCACGGCCTGTCGGTGTAAACCCGACCAATAGGGATCCAATGATACTAAAATAAAATCCTATACGAATTATTTTCATTCGTCCTATTTTATCGGCCAAGCCGCCAAAGACAACGATAAAAATGCCTGAAAACAAAGCTGTGACAGATACCGCAATGTTCATGATAGATACATCCATGTTGAGGTCTTTCGCCATGTCAACATTGATGTTTAATGTGGTTTGTGCAAAGAGCCAAAAAGCTAAAACGCCAAGGATGATACCCAATAATAATTTATCATTTCCTTTGAACTCAATTGAATTTGTCATGCCTGTAAGTTTGTTATTGTTAGATATGCGCTGATATTCAATGATTAGGTATTTTTGTTTTTCATAATCTCAATATTCTGATATGGAAGACTTTCTGTCCCTGATCTAACGTTTATTCGCTGGTTTTGGTTCGGACTAGATTGACTATATATGTATTACAAAACAACAGCCGGCCAATCGTGACAGAAGCCGGCTGTTGATGAATACTGCATGTGATTTTTAAAATCCGGGATCGACCGATAACAAGAAATTCCGTACGACCCGGATGTTTTTTTCATTCCGATTTTTTGATCATTGTGATGATCCAGTAATTGCCTTCAGCAGATATTTCGCAGCTGCTTTCCAAATAATCGGCTATTTCAGTCCATACATTGCTGTTATATATGAACAACTCTTCGGCCGTAACATCTGTGGACTTATCAACGATTGGTGCAGAAATCTTTGCTGTAAAGGATGTTTCATCTCGTTTTAGCACTTCCATAAAGGGTGATATGATTTGGGAAAACCAGATAAATCCGCCGGCAACATTATCAAATCCCATTGGTTTATCAAAGTCTTTTGCATATCTTTTTCCCATCATTTTGCCGGATTCTGCTGCGGTAATTCCTGCTTTTTTAAAATGCTCAATTTCGTAACTCGTAAGAGACGAGATATGATTCATAGCCCAGCCAAGCTTATTTATGACCGGTGAATTCTCTGTCTGATATTTCTCTTCAATTGTTTTGGCAAAAACAAGCGGATAATTCTCGTTGAAATAATTCTTTTTTAATTTCCATGAGTCGCCCGTTCTTTCTAATAGATAAATTTCAAAATATTCAAGTGATTTGGTTTCTCCTAACCAGTCCATTGACTCTATACAGCTTGTTGTGACAAATGCTGAATTGGGTGGTATAATATCCGCTATAATGTATTTTACTTCAATTTTATAGTTGGTAATTGTGTCACCGAATTTTTTCAAATTACACTGTAAAGTTTCGCGCAATGGCAGAACCTGACCATGAGGAAAAATAAATTGTGCATCTTCGGCAATTTTATCCTTTAATAGATCAAAATTTGCTTCTTGACATAACTTGTAGTAATTGTTTACAAATTCTTCGGCAGATGTCTTCAGATCTTCCTGGCTCAACGCCATAGTAGGAAGTAAGGCCAATAAGAACAATAAATTTTTCATGATTTGATAAATTTTGTAGTTTTAATATGCTCTTTTGATGCCAACCAAAGCTTTACAGCCCAACCTAATACCATAATCCTATACTATGGCAAACATAATCTGACCTAATATAAAATCGATTCCAACCAGAATCAAATATTAAAGTTATTTGATTTAACGATAAGTTGTTGTAAATAAAAAGACAAACATTTGTATTATAGGGACAACATGTTTTTTATTTGTGTGTTTTTCTTACAAACATGTGACCCGAGAATTTGAATAATAGGTGGCTAGATGGTTTTGTGCAAACCATCGTTCAGTATCGCCGGTCGCGCATGGTTTGGTTTGTACTCGGTACGGTTTGTATCCTTTTGGGAGACTGATCCTTGGAGCGAAATTGTGCTTCGCGAGATTGGTTAAATGTACCCGATTTCCCCTTGTCCAGGCTTCTTTCAAAGTCGACCAGTTCCTTTTCTATTCGTTCCTGCTCAGCCTTCATCTCTTCGGGTGTGGAGGTGTACTGTGAGATAGAGAGGTTGCGTGGATTTCCTGCTTTGTAAATCTCTCCTTCGTATCTCCGCTGGCGGAAGAAATCGTCGATGGTGCCGAGCATGCTGTTGTTGAGAGAGGATGACATCACGGGCATACGGCGGGTATGGGGTTCGAGTGCATGGTAAGGTATCCAGAAAAGCGGGTAGCGGGTGGTGACAGCATCGAGGTCGTCCATACGGTGAAGCACTGGACAAATGGCGAGCAGCGTTACCCGGAAAGCGGAGGTGGGGGTGTCTATATAATAGAGCTCCTTCAGATAATATCCCTGTACTTCGCGGGAGGGAATATCTGCGTCGTTCACCACAATGCTGCCGTTCAAGGTCTCATGGTAGATGTCGAACCGGTCTATAAACTCCTGCAAGTTGATCTGATACGCTTGCGTGAACTCCTCCCGTCCGTCGAGGTACTCGTAGGCTGCAATCGATCCACTCTCCAGCAGTTTGAAGATGTGCGAGAAGAGGTTCATGTTTCCGGAAGTGGGTGTCTCCGGGTAATAGAGCGGGGCGTTGGCCTCTTTGGAAAGGTCGAGATAACGGTAGATGATGCGCGACCATCGGGCATGTGTGATGATTTCTTCTTCCTGATGGTTCTGTAAAACATTGGGACTGGCCGTGGTAGTCACCTGCTGACTGTTTTCACGCTGACGCCGCTGCTCAATTCGTTCCTGGGCTGTGGTCTGCGGGTAAAGCGCGATGGTTTGCGTCAGAATAAGGAGAAAAGTAAATATTAAACGGGTTGTCATAATTTTAAGCGTTCAGCTGTCAGCTTATTGTTTTGTTAATTCACTCTCAGTTCCATTACAGCGATTTCGCGCTCCGTGCCATCAGGGCCGGTGGCACGCACGCCGGAGATATAGAAATAGCTACCGCGTGTAAGCCGTCTGATCTGTTCTTTTTGCCGGTCGGAGAAGCGGCTGCCATTGGAAACCTCAGGAATGGCATTCCCCATGGAGTCGAAAAATATCGTGCGGAAGCTTTTTACCTGAAAGGGTACGTGGAGGATGCCGTCGTCGATGGCTGCCTTCAGTCCTTCACTGTTCAGCAGTGCTACCTTGGGTATGCTGCCGCCTTTCCGGCTGACCATGTTCCCACTGTTATCGCGGTACTCCAGAAAGGGCGTGGGATCGGGGAGGGCACGCACCCTGAACTGTTGCGAGGCAAGCGGTCGGACAGTACCTCCCTCTGTGCGGGCGGAAACCGACAGGGTAACATTCTGTCCCACCGCAGTAGGATGTACCGACCACTTGTTGCCCCTGCGGCTTAACTGTCCGTTAGTAATGGTGGCGGTGATATCCTGTGGAGCGAAACCGGGTACGGAGATGGCAATCTCATTGTCGATGCCGGCATAGAGCACATTCATCAGCGTGGGAGCGATGGTGGCCATGGGCTCTACTACGGTATAGCTGCCCGAAAAGGGATACTGCTCCGATGTGCCGTCTTTCCCGGCCATCTCCAGGTAGCCCTCCACAGGAAAGGAGCCGGTGCTGTTTGCGGGTAGGGAGAAAACGCCATTCACTGCATCGGGCTGCGGTTCACCCTGTAGAGTAAGTAAGGGTTGGCTTGTGGAGTCTTCGGCTGCAAGGATGACCCGGGCGTTATAGGTACCGCCTTGAATTACAACATCCGATTCGGGAATCAGCCTGGCACTGAGTCTGTTCATTCTGAATTCGTCAGCATCCACGCTATTCAGCATACTCGACAAGGCTTCTCCTTCGGCGGACCGTACATCGTTCTCCAACTTTGACAGCAGGGTCACAGCTGCTGCCAGGGGCATATTTTCAAAAAGAGAAGCTTCCCAGTTCTTGTTGCCTGATTTGGAAACGGTATAGAGACTCTTCTGAATAATTTTTCTCCTTGCAGAATCGGTTACCAATCCCGTCACGGTCTCCCGGTAATGATCGAGCGACTCCCGTAGTTTTTTCCCCTCTCCTCCAATGGGAGACAACATCACCACCGACGCTGCTTCCAGGTCATCCTTGTGCTTGATATTTGCTACATCCCCTCTTTTGCCGTCTGCTTGCCGCACCATCTGCAGTTTCAGCGTGGCAATATACTGTGTGAGTGTATCGCTCATTGCACGTACCTGCACTCCTCTTTCGTACCAGCTGCCGGCTTTCTCCGGATTCTGCCTGTTGTATGCTTCCAGCTCCGCCATCACCAGATTGTTCCGTTCCTGCATGGTGAGGGAGGTGTCGCCAAGACTATCGTCCACCAAGCCGAACCCGTCCAATACCTCTACCGAGACGTTGAGGGCCAGCATGGCGATGAACACCAGATACATCAGGTTGATCATCTTTTGACGAGGAGAATTGGGACTGTTTACGGCCATACAGATTGCTTGTTATCGCGGTTCACTTGAAGCCGGGTTGTTACGGAGGGGTGTCATGGCATCCAGCATACGAGCATAGGCTGCATTCAGCTCCGTTAGCTGTGCGGCCATTTTTTCGGTCTCCCGTCTGATCACATTCCCCTCGGGCAGGGTGTCGCTATACATCGTGCCGAGGCGGGTGAGTCCTTTGTTGATCTGTTCAATGCTGTTGATCTGGCTACTGACTCCTTTGAGTTGAAGCTCATAGAGGCTGTTCAGACCGGAAAGGGTCCGGTTCAGGCTATCCAGTTGTTTCTCGTATGCATCTACCTGCGTTGAAAACAGGGAGAGGTCATTTGCACTGTTCTTGTATTCGGCAGTTCCGTAGGGTGGTGCGTAGGGTGTTGCGGATGCCGAAGTTTCCGAAGTGGGATGCTGTTGCATGCCGGCAAAAGACGATGATGCAGTGCGGGACGTACTTATGTCCTGAGAGAGCATGCCGGAACCATTGGTAGGCTCTGCTGCGGTTTGTCCATTACCGAGTGCGGGAAATACCTGTTCCCAGGGATAATCGCGTACCGGTGTGTCGAAGGCGGAGAGGATAAAGACAATCACCTCGGTAACCATTCCGATAAAGAGCATCTCATTGCCGAATGGAAAGTGGAGCAATTTGAACATGGCTCCCAGGATCACCAGGGCAGCACCAAAGCTGTAGGCAAAGTGAATGGCCCGCTTGCCTTTTTCTGTCTGAAGAAAGTGCTCCAGCCTGTTTTTGTATTTTTTGTATGCGTTCATATCGATTTGTGTTGTGGATCATTTATATTATCTGCTGCCGGCGGTCTGCGTACGCACGCACCGGAAGCCGATCCAGGATCGTCCCTTGTCGTTTTCTTCGCTGTCACGCATGTCGGAACGGATAAAGGTGGCGATATCCTTCCAGGAGCCCCCCTTCACTACTTTCCGCTTCAACGGGGTGGGGTCATCGGCCGCAACACGTGTGCTGTATTCCGGGTTCAGGTCGCTCATCAGCGCATTTCCCGATGCAGTGTAGGAGGTGGATGTCCACTCGGCCGCGTTGCCGGCCATATCGTAGAGCCCGAACTGGTTGGGCTTGAAGCTCCTGACTTTTGCCGGGATCAGGTGGTTGTCGGCTGCATAGGCCCCCTCGCCGGGGTTGAAGTTGGCCTGGTAGCACCCGCTCTCGCTGGTGGTTGCGTCACTTTCCCACGGATAGCGGTTGTCGGAGTTGGCATTGCGTGCCGCCAGCTCCCATTCAGCTTCGGTAGGTAGTCTGTAGCTTTCTACCTGTACACCTGCTTTGTTCACACTGCGGCGCAGAAAGAGTGTGCGCCATTCGCAGAAGGCGGTGGCCTGCTCCCAGGTGACACCCACGACCGGATGGTGCGCATAGGCAGGGTTGGCAAAGTAATTGCGGAGGTAATATTCGTTGTGAGCCTGTGGAAAATCGTTTACCCAGCAGGTCGTATCGGGGTAGATGTTGACGATGCGGGTGTGGACGAAATCGTAGAGGCTGCTCAGGGGACGGGTGAGGGTTTGGTTGACAACCTGTCCGTCGGGGGTGACGAAGGCGGTATCTTTTGATATCAATGGCGCATTGGTAGCGGTGCCTTCCAGGAAGGGACGGTATTCATTCCGGGCTGCCATGGCTTCATCGAACCACTCGTAGCGAAAGTTGAGCTGGGTGGCATCGAGCATCTTCACGCCGGTAATGGGATGAGTCTTGTAGAGGCTATTGATGGCAGCCTCCTCCTCTTCGGTGTTGCGGGTCCATGGAATGGGTACCGACCAGTTGAGGTGTGGTGTGACGGGGTCACCGTATGCATCTTCGGTGATCTTATAGAAGTCGTCGCCTGCATAGCGTGGGTCCGCCATTCTTTCCCGGATGATGGAGTCGCGCACCCAGTAGACAAACTGCTTGTACTGCGAGTTGGTGATTTCGGTTTCGTCCATCCAGAAGTTGTCGACCGATATGCCGCGGGTGGGGATGGTGATGCCCCAGAGCGAGTCTGTCTCCCCGGGGCCCATGGTGATGGAGCCGCGGGTCACAAGCACCATATTGTAGGGTGTGGGTTCATCCCATACCCTGCCGACAGAAATGCCGGTGAGCTCTCCGCCCACACTGCTCCCGATGCCGCGCCGGCCACAGGAGAGGGCGGCGCCCAGTATCAGGATGATGATCAGATATTGTTTCATTGGTTTTATATTTTTAGCTGTCAGCTCTTCAGTGGCAATCTTGTACATACGGCGGTTCGAAAGTAATTGGCACATTGGCATATTGGCACATTAGCATATTGGCACATTAGCACATTCTCACATTCATCTCACAGCAACCGGATGCTTTTTTGGGGTGGCAGTTTCGGCTTGAAATAATCAAGCGGAAAATCATACCGTAGATAAAACTCGTGGCTGCCTTTGCTTATGTCTCCCGGACCGCTTGTGTGTTTGTTGTATGCATATCCCATTTCCAGACCTTGAAAAGTAGCACCGCCAAAAATGACATACCCGTCGCCCGGCGACCAGCTAAAGCCGCCTGAGAACTGTTTATTGTATTCCAGACGCAGTGTTGTCTGTATCACCGTCTCACTGAAATCGGACTGTACCCACACCATGGGTTGTAATACCAACGGATAAAATAGCGCAATATTGTATCCTGCCATGAAATTTATGGAGCGGGGGATGGAGGCGCGCGCCGAGTCGCTCTGAAGGTCAGTGGTCACAGAATCGCTGAAAGCATAAAACTGCGGTTGGGTAATGTGTCGCACCGAGAGGCCGATGAATTCCTTCGCTCCGATCCAAGCAATGCCGGCATGTAGATCGGGCAGTTGTTTGTCCACTAAATTCACCCGCAGTAGAGGCTTCCCGTAGCCTTCTCCGGAAATGGTTTCCCAGCTCCCTGCATCGAATTGCAAACTGTAGATACCTGCCTGCATTCCTAGCTGCAGGGCACCATTAGGCATTTCCCAGCGATAGCTGTACTGTCCGGCAAGGAGTCTGTTGCGGAGCGATCCCCTCTGTTCGCCGTAGACAACGATGCCAGCGCCCTGTCTCTTGCGGAGAAATTCTATCGGCAGATCGGCAGTAAGAACCAATTTTTGCGGTGCATTTTCTACGCCAGCCCACTCATAGCGGTAGGCTGCTGCAGTGTGTATCTGCTCCGTGGAACCGGCAAAAGCAGGGTTATAGAAACTCCTCACCGCCCAATAGTGACTGAACGGTACATCCCACTGTGCTTGCATCGGCAAGATGCAGCAGAGCAGCGAAAGAGATATGAAAGAGAATCGCCTTTTTCCCATTGTAACAACAACGGGAAAAAGAGTGGAAAAATTGTGTTTACTGCAAACTTTCCCGCTTCACACGCATAAAGCGGAGCATGCCGAGCATCCATTTGGGCAGATGCTTTTCGGGATTGCGTTTGCGGAGGTCGAGATATAGGTTCATTTTCTTAATCAGTGGAATCTTGTGCGCTTCCACAAGTTCAATCAGTGTGCCGTCGGGGTCTTCTATGTACGCAAACTGGCCGGCTGCCTCGCCCATATCGAAAGATTGTCCCTCTTTGAAGCTTCGTGAACTGTCGACTGTGAAGGGATAGCCCATCTCTTCGCATTTTCTGCGTAGTGCATCGGTATTGCGTACATCGAAGCAGATTTGGATAAAGCCGGGGTCGCCCCAGTAGCGCCCCTCGTAGATCTTGCGCGGTGTACGGTCGAGGGCTTGAATCAGCTCGATATAGGACTGACCGAATAACTCACTGAAGCTTCCCTTCCGCGGTTTACTGTGTGTGAGCAGTCGTCGCCGAAACGTGCCCTCTCCCGAGGGGAGAGCCTTCAGATCGTCGAATGTGCCAGTTTTGTCGGCAAGAACCACATCATAGCCAAGGATGTCACGGTAGATGGGCATGGCTTTGTCTATATCGGTCACCCCAATCAGGGCGCCGGCAATACCGCCGGTAAGCCGTTTCTCATCACGATAGACCGAAGGCTCGTGAATGATCTGAAAGATATTGCCAAAGGGATCTTTCATGAAAAAAGTCGGGTGTCCGTCGATGCCATCGGTGAGCCTGCCCAGAATAAGGATATTTTTTTTTCTGCTGAACAGTTCGTATGTTTTTACCACATCGCGGCTTTTAATCCTGGCTGCAAACACACCCAGATCACCTGCCTGAATCTCAAAACCAACAGGTTGCGGCTTGCGTTCGGCGTACTGCCAGATCTCGAAGCCACCTCCTCCCTGCAAGTTCAGGGCTATGGCTGCACGGCGCTTCTGTGGTTTCCCACCGGTGTAGGGCAACATCAACTCCGCCACCTTGTCATCCTCGAGGATGCGGATGTCCATGTTGAAAACGTCGATGTAATATTTCCACGCTTCGGCGAAGTTTTCCACGCCAATGCCGATCTGCTGTATGCCGGCAATGATGTATTCATTTTCCATATGCGTCATCTTTTAAGGAGGTTTCGTGGATTACTCTCTGGATCAGCTGTTTTTTATTTTCCGTACCATCCGGCGGGAGAGCCTCGGAAAAAATCGTTTGATGTAAACCATCAACAGTTCTTTTCCACCGACCAGTACCTCGGGTTTTTGTTTGTGGATGGCCCGCACAATTTTATGGGCTGCCTGTGCTGGGGAGATCCCATTTGCCTGTCCTTCATCCAAAAGCCCGTGTTTGCTGCCGTCGCTCTCCAGGGCATTGTATGATATATTTGTTTTTACTTGCCCCGGACAGACCATTACCACACGGATGTTGTCATCGTAATACTCGGCATGCACGGTCTCAAAAAAGCCGTAGAGGGCAAATTTGGATGAGGCGTAGGCTGAGCGAAGCGGAAAGCCGAACTTGCCGGAAATGCTGCTGGTGACAGCAATGGTTCCTCCACCGTTTTCAATCATTGCAGGCAACAGCCGTTTGGTGATCTTTACGGGGGCAAAGAAGTTCACATCCATGATCTTCCGGTCTACAGCAAAATCGGTTTCTGCCATCTTCCCACGCTGACTGATGCCGGCATTGAGAAAGGCGATGTCAATGGAGCCGAACGCAGCCAGTGCTTGGTCGGTCAGCGCATCGATGTCTGCCAGGTTGGAGAGATCAAATGGGAGTACCTTGCATTGAGCTCCCAGCTGGATGCACTCCTGCTGTACCTCAGCCAGCCTTTCGGCCCGCGTAGCGGTAAGGATGAGGTTTGCCTTCTCACGGGCAAACTGATGGGCACATGCTTCGCCGATACCCGACGAGGCACCCGTGATCCATATAGTTTTGTTGGCTGGCATGTTTTTAGCGATCAGTCTTCCAATAATTCCTTCCAGAGCTGGCTACGGAAGTCGTCGATGGAGTGGGGCGCACATTCATCTACATTGTTCACGTTGCGGGAGGTATAGACCATCTGTTCCAGATAGTAAGGTGCCCGGTTGGGGCCTTCGCCGAGGTTGATCAGTACCGTCTCGCCGTTTTTGATGAGGTTCTTGCGCAGGGCGATGAAGAATCCGGCCATGGCCACTGCGGAAGCGGGACCTGGGATCACCTTTTTCTCGTAGGCCATCAGCTTTCCCATCGACAACAGTTTCGATTCCCGCATGCGCAGGAAGGCGCCGCCGGATGCTTTTACCAGCTTTGCTACAATGGGGTAGGTGGCAGGATTACCGGTAGCCAGCGTGGGTACTTCGGTCTGTGGGTTATCAATTATTGGGTATTCCTTCTCATAGCCTTCAGGGAAACCAGCCGCTTCGGCTTTCTCCCAAGCCTGTACCATGGGATCACATTTGTCAGTCTGCACCAACAGGAAGCGGGGGTTCTTCAGTTCAGGATACACATGCTTGATTTCTCGTATTCCTTTGTCGATGGCAATGGGTCCTGTGCCACCACTCACCGCCTGAATGTAAACATCGGGAAATGTCTCCATCTGCCGCAACCATTCGAAGACCATGGTTTTCTTGGCTTCCACCCGAATGGGATCGATGTTGCCCGTGGACATGGGTATATTGTATATTTTTGCATAGCCGGCCGCAATCTCTTTGGCTTTGGCATAATCACCCATCACCCGGAAGACCTGCTGCCCGTATGAACTGATGGTGGCCTCGGAAGTTTTGATGGCATCCTCGGGCATAAAGACGGAGCAGTTCACATTGGCCATAGAGAGATACCTGGCATAGGCTGTCGCGGAGTTGCCGGTGGAAGCAATGCAATACTGATTGATTCCCAGCTCGTTGAATAGACTGGCAGCCATGGAGGCAGCAATATCCTTGAAGGTGCCCGTGCCACCGTTCAGATCATTGCGGTAGACATGTACCCTGAGATTGAGATCAAACTCTTTCCTGGCGAACTCTTCCAAAAATGTCCATCGCTCTACAGGAATAGCCCCTTCACCTTTGGAGATGATGTGCCTCCGCCTAAGCAGTGGAAGAAAAGGAAAATAATGCCAGAAGCTGTCCGGCTTGCGTTTGAGGATGCGTGGCAGACGCTGGTAACGTCTGTTGTACCACACCTCAGAATGTTTACTCCCGCATTGGGGACATTGCTGGTTCTGGTCGAACCAGGTCCAGAAGTTGGGCGTCACATAGCCGCACTGAGTGCAGGTCAGGTGGTACTTGTGCTGTATCTTGACACGTAACATGGATTGCGGATCAGGTTATTCAGTCGACATCGACTGCATCTCTTCTGCTTTGTATGCACCGGCTTCGAGATTTACTTTGATCTTTTTAAATACGGCGATGGTCTCATCCACCTCCTTCTGTGTGTGGGCAGCGGTGGGAATTAACCGGAGCATCAACACATCTTTTGGAACGACAGGATAAGCAACGATGGAGCAGAAGATGCCATGATTTTCACGCAGATCGACTACGACGTTGGTTCCCTCAGCGACGTTCCCCTTTACGTAAACTGGAGTGACGGGCGATTGGGTGTTGCCGATATTGAAACCTTCGGCAACCAACCCTTCCTGGAGCGACCGGACTACGCTCCAGAGCTTTTCCCTGTGCTGGGGTTGTGTTTGCAGAATCTCCAGCCGCTTCAGTGCACCAATAACCATCGGCATGGGAAGCGATTTGGCAAAAATCTGCGAACGCATGTTGTACTTCAGTGAATCCACGATTGCCTTTTTAGAAGCTACAAAAGCGCCTATACCGGCCATTGATTTGGCGAAGGTGGCAAAATAGATATCCACTTCGTCCATTAGTCCAAAGTGTTCGCTGGCACCTGCGCCACTCTCACCCATGGTGCCAAAACCATGCGCATCGTCAATCATTAGACGGAAACTGTACTTTTCACGCAGCTTCACAATACCGGGGAGGTTGCCTAAATCGCCCGACATGCCGAAGACCCCTTCGGTAATGACCAGAATGCCACCACCGGTTTCTTCTGCCTTGCGGGTGGCAAAACTGAGCATTTTGTCGCACCGTTCCATGTCGTTGTGCGGATAGACGAAGCTCTTGCCACCCTTGGCCTTGTGCAGAAAAATACCATCCATGATGCAGGCATGTGACTCTGAATCGTAGACGATGACATCGTTGCGCGACACAAGTGAATCGAGAATGGATACCATTCCCTGATAGCCGTAGTTGAGCAGGTAGGCTGCTTCCTTCTTCTCAAAACGGGCCAGCTTCTCTTCCAGCTCCTTGTGGTACTTTGTCTGACCCGACATCATACGGGCACCCATGGGGTAAGCCATGCCCCAGTCGGCTGCAGCTTTCGCATCGGCAGCGCGCACTTCGGTGTGGTTGGCCAACCCCAGGTAATTGTTCAGACTCCAGGTGATTACTTCCTTGCCATGAAATTTCATGCGGGGTCCTATTTCACCTTCCAGCTCCGGAAACATAAAATACCCCTCCGCTTTTTGGCGATATTGTTCCAGTGGCCCATTGACGTTTTGTAGTCTCTCAAAAATATCTGTCATAATCAGTGCTTGTATTTTTTTGATTGTACTCCCCTGCCGGCTAAGATGCTTATTTTTCTCCGTCCTTGCTTTTGATTTCCACAAAATCTACATCCTCCACATCGCTCTTTTCAAAGTTTTTTTTCTGATATTCGATGATGCGATCCTCCTGTTTTTCAGGCTGTCTTGTGTATGTCTGTTGCTGCTGACGAGGTGGAGCCTGTGTATTTCTTTTTCCTGTTAAAAAGCGGACAAATGCTTTCATTGCTAGGTAAACGATCGTAAAGAAGAGGAGAAATTTAATTAGAAATCCCATATGGTGTATAAAAATTTATTACAAGTAAAGATATAATGAATTGGTTGATCCACAGAAGCGGTTTGTATAATTTAACGATTTGCGGAGGGCGTAATCACCGAGAGCAGGATGTAGGAGAGTATACCCCAGGCAATGCCGGCTATGCCCCATATCGCTACCAGAACAACCATCATCACTGCCAAAAGCCATTGCCGCTCATATCCCTTCCAACTGATTTTTTTAATTTTAAGGGAAAACATCGGTATCTCCGATACCATCAACCAGGAGAGCAAAGCGACCAGGATAAAGATCGCTGGGAAAACAATATAGCTGCTGCCTGCTATATCGGAAACGGCCACGCTGAAGCTTACCCAGAAAAGACCATTGGCGGGTGTGGGCAGTCCCCTGAAAGAGGTTGTCTGTCTCTCATCGATGTTAAATTTGGCCAGGCGCAGCGCCGAAAACAACGGAATCATAAAAGCCAGATAGGGAATATATATTTGTAGTGGCTCAGTGAAGCCGGGAAGGAGAGTGTGGTCACGTAACAAGACGAACAGTGCCGCTGCAGGAGCCACGCCAAAGCTGACCACGTCGGCCAACGAGTCGAGTTCCTTGCCAATGTCGGAGTAGGCTTTCAGCAGGCGGGCAAAGACGCCATCGAGAAAGTCAAAGAGTGCTGCCAGGGTCACCCATACTGCTACAGCGGTGAAATTCCCTTCGAAGGCCATGGCGATGGCAACACACCCCGCAAAGAGGTTGGCCAATGTGATGATGTTGGGTATATGTTTCCGCATAATTGTAATCTTGTTTATCGGGGTCTATTGACAAAAATGCTACGATGCATTGGAAATGGGTTGCTGCCGGTTTATTCTTGCACCTGTTTACTCAGACGTGCCAGAAACGTGACGTTGGCACGCACTTCTTCGCCGATATCCACCAGAATATCGCTATCAGGAGGTAGATATATATCCATGCGGGAGCCCAGTTTGATAAAACCCAGCGGTGAACCTATATGAACTTCTTCACCTTCCTTTACGTATGTGATGATGCGTCGCGCCATGGCTCCTGCAATTTGTTTGGTGAGGATTAGCCCATATTCGGGCGTCTCAATCAGAATGTTGGTGTGTTCGTTCTCGCTGCTCGATTTGGGCAGGTAGGCAGCATGGAAATTACCATCCACATGGGACTGGTGCACAATCTTTCCGGTTACAGGTACCCAGTTGGCATGGGCGTTGAACAACGACATGAAAATGGAGATCTTAATGCGTTCGTCGTGTAGAAATTCCTTTTCGGTCACTTTCTCGATGGTGACGATACGTCCGTCTGTGGGTGCATTCACCAGCCCATGCAGATCACCTTTGTAGGTGCGATCGGGACTTCTGTAAAAGTTTAGTGTCATCGCAAAGAACAGCACCGATATAAAAAAGAAAATAGTCGTGAAGTATGTGTCGGTAAGAAAGATGAAGTTGATCAGGTTTATGAATACCAGCACAGAGAATATTCTGGCTAAAGGCGTCTTCCCCTCTTTGTGTATTTGAAATTTTTTTTCCATTAATCTACGTTGAAATGTTTTTGCTGGTATACGGAATCGATGAGTGCTCCTTCGGGTAAATCACGGTATGTGCTGTCGGATTTCTTTTCGAGCTCCTCGATGTAGGGACGGGGGATATATTCTTCCCAAAGTTCTTTGTTCATGTAAGGTATGACGGCCGGTACCACAGCTTCTACCCGTTCGAAAAAGAAGGACTCCTGTTTTGTTTTCTTGTTGATGACAACTTCCTTCTTATCGAGTACAAGTATCAGATTCAGGAGGATGCTCAGGAAAAACATCATTGTACCCATGGAAATCACACTTCCCAGTAGCCGGTTGATGAAACTCAGCATCACCACATCTACGAACTTTTGAATCAGCCTGCCTATCAATGAGAGGAGGATGGCGATCAGCGCGAAGGCAAGCACAAAAGCAAGCACTTTGGCGCTTGCCGGCGAAATGTCTATCAGTCGGATAATCTCTGGAAAGATCCTTTCTGCTATCCTGCCGCCGAAAATAGCTGCCAGTACAATGGTGGCCAGTCCCACAAGCTGCATGATAAGCCCCTTGCGGTAGCCGTTGATAAAAGCAATCAACAGCAGCATGCCAACGAGTACATCGAACCAGTTCATTATTTTCTAGTGAGTGTTGTTCTTTCGGCATCCACCGCTTCATTGAGAAAGAGGGATGCTTGTTGTTTGAATTTTTTTGGCGATTCAGTGGTGAAATACCGGACAGTGCCATTTTTTGTGCATCGTTCCGCCATCTCCGGGTGACGATGAAGATAATCTTTTAGGCTGTTAGCCACATAGCTTCCCTGAGATATGACCTTCATGTGTGCAGGCAAAAACCTGTTTATGACGGGCAGCAACAATGGGTAATGTGTACATCCCAATAAGAGTGTGTCGATCAACGGATCCTTCGTGAGGAGACGGTCGATATGTTGCTTTACAAAGTAATCGGCACCAGGCTTGTCGAACTCTCTGTTCTCCACCAGTGGCACCCACATGGGACAGGCTTCGCCAGTGACGGTGAGTGCAGGGTGAAGTTTATTTATTTCTATCTCGTATGATTGCGACTGGATTGTTCCTTCCGTTCCAAGCACACCAATGTGGTTTGTCTGCGATAGTCCCGTTAGGCATTCCACAGTGGGACGAATCACGCCCAGTACTCTTTTGTGGGGATCAATTGCGGGCAGATTAACCTGCTGTATGGTGCGCAATGCCTTTGCCGAAGCAGTGTTACATGCTAGGATCACCAAGTGGCACCCTTGTGTAAAAAACCATTCTACCGCCTCAAGTGTGAATTCATAAACACTCTCGAAAGAGCGGCTACCATAAGGTGCACGGGCATTATCACCCAAGTAAATGTAGTCATATTCAGGCATCACCTGTTTTATCCCGGACAGGACGGTAAGTCCCCCGTAACCCGAATCGAATATGCCTATTGCTCCTGCACCTGAGAGAGAAAGTTTCTTCACCACGGCAAAAGTTGTTTAACGAATGCCCAGCTTCTGCTTTACATAGGGATTGGCATCTACTGCAGAAGGAGAGACGAATGCAATGCCGGGATTGGCAAGATCATAAATTACAGTGTAATTGTACTCAACACCCACAGCATGGATGGCCTCTTTGATTTTTTGTTTGAGTGGTTCCAAAAGAACCTTTTCCTGATTTTCAATGTCTTCCTGTGCCAGTTCCATGAACTGCTGCATCCTGTTCTCTAACTCCGTGAGTTCCTGCATTCGGCGTAGCTTGATGTTTTCAGCCAGTGATGACTGATAGGTGATGTAGTCGGAATACTTCTTGTTATACTCGTTTTGCATCAGCTCAAGCTCTTTTTTGTAATTGTCGCTTAAAGCAAGCAGTTGCTGCGCGGCGGCTTCTTTTTCCGGATAGAGTTCCAGTAACTCGGCACTATTCACAAATGCCACAGTTACCTGTGTTGCAGATTGTGCAAACGTTGGGGTAGCCGTCAACAAAATAAACAGACCAAAGGTAAAAATGAGTTTCTTTGTCATAATCATCAAATTTAATGGAACTACTTCTGACCATTGTATCACCAGTTTCCTGCGGATTTAATGTCCTTCCCTGTGTGTTGCGGCCGCATCAGCATTCGAGGAAAGCGGGTGCGGCCGCTGTCAGGGTAGGAATTAAAAATAACAATGTCAACTGGTTTACAAAATATGCCCCTAATCCCGTTTTCACGGGATCGTTCCATGTAGGCAGGGCAGTCCTACAATGTTTTCTTTATTTCAGTTTCTTCGTAAGCTTCAATCACGTCACCCACTTTGATGTCGTTGAAATTGCGGATTGTAATTCCACATTCGTAACCCGAAGTGACCTCTTTCACATCTTCCTTGAACCGCTTGAGCGAATCTAGTTCGCCCGTGAAGATGACGATACCATCTCGCACCAGACGGATGCGACTTGAGCGTTTGATCTTACCGTCGCGAACCATGGAGCCGGCTACGGTTCCCACTTTTGTGATCTTGAACACATCGAGTACCTCCACGTTGCCGGTGATATCTTCCTTGATATCGGGAGAGAGCATACCTTCCATGGCCGCTTTCACCTCTTCGATTGTGTCATAGATGATGGAGTAAAGGCGGATGTCGACCCCTTCCTTCTCGGCTTCCTTGCGTGCGCCCAATGACGGACGTACCTGGAAACCGATGATGATAGCGTCGGACGCGGCGGCAAGCGTTACGTCGGATTCCGATATCTGACCCACAGCCTTGTGGATTACATTCACCTGAATCTCTTCAGTAGAGAGTTGAATGAGTGAGTCGGAGAGTGCTTCCACCGAGCCGTCCACGTCACCTTTCACGATGATATTCAACTGTTGGAAGTTGCCAATAGCAATTCTGCGACCGATGTCATCAAGTGTAAGCATTTTCTGGGTACGCAACGACTGTTCACGCTGTAGTTGCTCGCGGCGGTTGGCGATGGAGCGTGCCTCCTGTTCGGTTTCCATCACGTTGAATGTGTCGCCAGCCTGTGGAGCGCCGTTGAGTCCGAGTATCAGCGCAGGTTCAGCGGGAGCGGCCTCTTCGATGCGCTGGTTGCGCTCATTGAACATCGCTTTCACACGGCCGTAATAAGCTCCTGCAATAACAATGTCTCCCTGATGGAGGGTGCCGTTTTCTACCAGCACCGTGGATACGTATCCGCGTCCTTTGTCGAGTTCCGACTCAATGATCGAGCCTGTGGCCCTGCGATCGGGGTTGGCTTTCAAATCGAGGAGCTCGGCCTCAAGGACGACCTTCTCCAGCAGTTCCTGGATGCCGATGCCTTTCTTCGCGGAAATGTCCTGTGACTGGTACTTGCCTCCCCAGTCTTCCACCAGGTAGTTCATCTCGGCAAGTCGCTCTTTAATCTTTTCGGGGTTAGCCCCAGGTTTGTCTATCTTATTGATGGCAAATACGATGGGTACGCCGGCAGCACCGGCATGGTTGATAGCCTCCACCGTTTGCGGCATCACATTGTCGTCGGCAGCTACAATGATGATGGCCACGTCGGTTACCTTGGCTCCGCGGGCACGCATGGCGGTAAAGGCCTCGTGACCGGGGGTGTCAAGGAAGGTAATTTTCCTGCCATCGTTTAGCTTCACGTTGTAGGCTCCAATATGCTGGGTAATTCCTCCGGCTTCCCCTGCAATTACGTTGGTACTGCGGATGCTGTCGAGCAGCGAGGTCTTTCCATGATCCACATGGCCCATCACTGTGACAATGGGGGGACGCGGAATCAAATCTTCGGGATCATCTTCCTCCTCGTTAATCGCTTCAATCACATCGGCACTGACATACTGGGTCTTGAATCCATATTCTTCCGCTACGATGTTGATGGTCTCGGCATCGAGACGCTGGTTGATGGCTACCATCACACCCAGACTCATACAGGTGGAAATTACGTTGGTTACCGGCACATTCATCATGTTGGCCAGATCGTTGGCTGTCACAAACTCAGTCAGCTGCAATACGCGGCTTTCTCTTTCCTGCTGCTTGAGTTCCTCCTGATGACGATGGGCACTTGCTTCCCTTTTTTCGCGCCGGTATTTGGCACCTCCCTTTTTACCTCTCTTCTCGGTGAGGCGGGCAAGAGTCTCTTTGATTTGCTTTTGTACATCCTCCTCACTCACTGCTGCCTTGAGCGGTTTTCTGAGTGAAGGCTTCCTGTCGCCGCGGGAGGACTGGCTTACTGCGCCCGGTTTGTCGATGTTTACCTTGGCGGTACGTATGCGGGTGCGTTTCTTCTTCTTGTTGTCGTCGTCGGTGTCGGAAGAAACCGGCTTTTTCTTCTCTTCGATGGCCTCTTTCTTCAACAGTTTCACTTTTTCATCCTTCAGCTTCTTACCGTCAATGGCCTTCTGTTCGCGCTCCAGACGTTCTTTCTTACGTTGGGCTCTTGATTTGCGGGGAGGGCGGGTGCGGTCGTTGATGGCATCGAGATCGATGGATCCTTTTACCACAATATTCGACTCCAGCTTGTTTTTATTCAGGCGGAACACCTTATCAGTTCGCGACTCCAGGGGTTCTTCAATGATCTCCGCGGTTATGTCTTCCGGTTTCTCCTCTGTTGTGTGTGGGGTTTCATCCTTTTCAACCGGAGTTTGTATTTCTGTATCCGCGATCTCCGAATCTGTCGGGTTCATTACCACGTTCTCTTCCACCAACGTGGGCGTCGTGATAATCTCCTCTTCTTTGGATATCACCGGGGTGTCTTCTTCCACCTTTACTACTGGAGACTCTTGCGTTGATATCGGTTCCGGAATTTCTTCCTGCTCTTGAGGAAGTTGCGGTGCCGGTGTGGTGTCGGCCTGTTTCGGGGAAATGAGCGGTTCAGGAACGATTTCTGGTTCAGGAACAATCTCTACTTCAGGGGTAACCTCAACAACCACTTCTTCCTGCTTTGGTTCGGTTTTCTTTTTGTTAAGGTTATCCAGATCAATGCTGCCCACGACGTTGAAACGAGGCTTCAGTTCCTTGGGGATTTCGGTTTCGATGATTTCTTTTTCCACTTTCTTTTTGGGAGTCTCTTCCGGCAGTTCATAGCCTTCGATGGCCACGGTCTCCCTTTTTTCATCGCGGCGGTGCATTTTCTCCCTTGTTTCGGTAGCTTCGCGGCGAATATTTTTATCTTTCCCGAATTCAGCGATCAGTATGTCGTACTGTTCATCCTCTATTTTTGCGTTAGGATTTGCTTCTATTTCGATACCTTTCTTGTGTAGAAATTCAACAAGGCTGTTGATTCCTACATTTAAATTTTTCGATACTTTGATTAGTCTGATAGGCATATACTCTTTTATCCTTTTCTCTCTTTATATGGTTGTGAACAGTCTATTATCGCAGATCAGTTGTGATTCTCCGGTGCTCCTTTCTGCTAGGGTCTCTCTTCTTCCTCTTCTGTCTCCTCCTGCTCCACGTGATTGTTCTGTGATGCGGTGTATTCCTGTTCCGCGATGTTGTTTTCTTCCTCCTCTTCAAACTCGAAGCGCAGGATAGACAGTATCTCATCCACTGTACTTTCTTCCAGGTCAGCTTCTCTGATAAGCCGCTCCCTGCTCGTGGCGAGTACGTTTTTGGCTGTGGAACATCCAATCTTTTTCAATTGGTCGATAACCCAGCCATCAATCTCATCACGGAATTCATCGAGGTAGATATCTTCTTCGTCTACATCATCAATGTCACGGAAAACTTCAATATTATACCCGGTAAGCATGGAGGCCAGCTTGATGTTGGCTCCTCCCTTTCCGATAGCAAGCGACACCTCTTCGGGGTTCAAAAAGACCTCGGCACGATGCTCCTCCTCCTTTACGGTGATGGAGTTGATCCTCGCGGGACTCAATGCCCGCTGAATAAAAAGCGAGGTGTTATTGGTGAAGTTAATCACATCGATATTTTCGTTGCGCAACTCCCGTACGATACCATGAATGCGGAAACCCTTCATGCCCACACAGGCACCTACCGGGTCGATACGGTCGTCATAAGCTTCCACGGCCACTTTGGCGCGTTCGCCGGGAATGCGGGCTATCCCTTTAATGGTGATGAGTCCGTCGGCAATCTCCGGAATCTCCTGTTCGAACAACCGCTCCAGAAATACCGGTGATGTACGGGAAAGAACAATCCGCGGGTTGTTATTTTTGTTTTCTACCCGTGCAACCACGGCACGGGCATGCTCCCCTTTGCGGAAGAAATCGCTGGGTATCTGTTCAGTCTTGGGCAGAATAAGTTCATTGTGCTCGTCATCGAGCAAAAGCAACTCCTTTTTCCATACCTGATATACTTCACCCGACACAATCTCACCCACTTTCTCCTTGTACTTGTTGTAAAGGTTGTCCTTCTCCAACTCCAGTATCTTGGAGGCCAGCGTCTGACGCAGGTTCAGAATGGTGCGGCGTCCGAAATGCTCAAGCGAGACCTCATCGGTTACCTCTTCGCCCACTTCAAAGTCTTCGTCTATTTTCAAAGCTTCAGAAAGAGTGATTTGCAGATTGGGGTCTTCCAGCTGATCGTCTTCCACAATGGTACGGTTACGCCATATCTCCAGGTCTCCCTTGTCGGGATTGATGATGATGTCGTAATTCTCGTCTGTACCAATGGTCTTCGAGATGACGTTGCGGAACGACTCTTCGAGCACACTGATCAACGTCGCTTTATCGATGTTTTTCAGTTCATTGAATTCGGAAAATGTATCTATGAGACTTATTGTTTCTTTCTTCTTGCCCATATGCTGTTAAAATCTTATCAGATATTTTGTATATTTTACTTCTTCGTACGCAAAGTGAATATCTTCTGTGACTTCAGTTTTGCGTTTGGCTCCTTCAGGCTTTATTTTTCTGGAGACGGTGAGGATGAAGCCTTCCTCGTTGGACGACTTCAACAAGCCTGTCATTTTCTGTCCTTGCTTACTGAGCACCTCCATCTCTTTTCCTTCATACTTCCTGTACTGACGTTGCGTCTTCAAGGGAGAGGTGAGTCCCGCAGATGTCACAGTCAACTCAAAATCTTCAGTATCCCTGTCGAGATGCGACTCCAAGTAGCGACTCAACGCCACACAGTCATCAATATCCACACCCTCATCGTTGTCAATTTCCACGGTGATCGCATTGTCGGCACCCACCATCACATCGATCAGATAGTTGGGCGAATCCTTCAGAAAGTCTTCCGTGAGGGCGGTAAGTAATTTTTTTTCGATCATTTTGATGCAACCATGAACAAAAAAGGAAGCGGTGTTTCCTGCTTCCCTCTCTCTTTTCGAATGCAAAGATATTATTTTCAAACGGATTCACAAAATGTTTGGTTGTTTTTTTGGCTAGCTCTTTCTTTTCAGTTTTATTCTAAGGGGAGCGACTGCAAGTCCGCATCGGGAGGAGGAATACCCACCTCTTTTTCGTCGGTCAGCGAGATAATGGCTGCATGGCGACGTATCTTGTCGATGGTTTCCTCCTCTGCATATCCGATGATTACACCAAAAGCATAAAGACGGGTAATGCTGACACCCTCCTTCCGTAGGTCATCCGCTACAATATCGAGCCGGTCGAGGTAATAAGCCGAAATGGTGATGATAATCTGTTTCATCTGCATTCTTTTTTGTTTCAGGGTGCTATTGCAAGCCCAGCACCTACATCCCACGCTGGCAACGACAGGCTTTTTGCCAATCCTATTAGTTCCTTCCGGATCATTTCCGGCGTGGCATCCGGATATTTTTCACATAAAAGGGCAGCTATACCCGCCACATATGGTGTCGCCATGCTGGTACCCGAAAGAATGCGGTATCTTGCAGGCATGAGCCAGGAAGAATAGATATCTACGCCTGGTGCAGCAATGTCCACCAAGCCGTTTGCATTGATGGCCCGGTTTGAGAAATCGGCTATCTGAAGGGAAGAATCAATAGCTCCTACAGCAAGGATGGATGGACAGTCTGCAGGACTTCCCACCGGACTGAACCGGTTTTCGGAGCGTCTGCTTTCATTCCCTGCTGCGGCCACAATGAGCGTCCCTTTTGATTGTGCAAATTGTGCAGCTCTTTCGTAAGCAATATCATAGTTTTGCCCCGGTAATACTCTTGATCCCAGTGAGAGGGACAATACCCGACATCCCTGGTTGGCCGCCCATGTTATTCCATCCAGCACCCACGCCTGTGCACCGCTTCCGCTGTTGTTCAGCACCTTGCCTGCATAAATATGTGCACCGGATGCTACCCCGTAGCGCAGTCTGTTCAAATCAGCAGAGCCGCAGGCTATGCCAATGCAATGGGTACCATGTCCGTGGCGGTCCTCCACGGTTTCGTCAGGCACAAACGAAAAGGTAGTCAGGTTTCTTTCTTGAAAGTCGGGATGACGCAAGTCGAAGCCGGTATCGAGCACCGCTATTTTTATTCTGTCACCGGTATAAGGCGATTTCGTAGCAGCGATGGCCTCGATACCCCATGTATTGTTTGTTGCCTCGTCTGACAATATTTCATCGGGAATGTAGACGACTTTTTCCGGTTCAATATAGTAATCGGCATCGGACTTCTGCAGCAGCTTCATCATTTCCTCATCGCCAGCCAGGAGGGCGATACCCAGTTCGTTATAAAACAGGACATCTGCATTCTGAATCTTGCTCTCAGAGATGGTTTCCTTTACAAAATCGGCCGTGTTGGCCACTCTGAGGCCCCATTTTGATTCAAGCATCTTTGTGGTTTTCAGTATATTGCTGCTTCCTTCCTTGAGGATGAGCAGATGCCGCCCCGTGTAAAAGGGGACCTCGGTTTGCTCCTGCATTGCTGCCTGATGGCCCGACACACCGGCAGCTTTCTGTGCGACGAAATGATCGGGCTCTTGTCTTTTATGTCCTAAAATAGGTGGTTTCATTTCTGTGTTTTTGTCTTAATTCAAACATGTTATGTACTTTTCCACAGCTTATTGCCAAAAGGCAATGAATGTCACAACAAGGATCGCAAAATATCTTCGTCTGCAATCAGAAGAGAACCAATCCTTCTGGAAGAACTGTCAGGAGTCTCCCTTAAAATACCTTTGGCTACCAACACGTTTATGGCAGCAATTTCCCGGTGACTTAGCCGCTGGGAGCCAGTCTGCAGATTGTTTTGTGCGGCAATCTTTTGCAGTACCTGCTTCTCTTCTTCCGTTAGGTTTGCGGTTTCGTGGACAGATGCAACTACTCCGTCGCCCTGTTGTATCTTTTGGCTACCCGCTCTCCAGATGGCAATCTCGGCACTTTTTATGCTGTAATCTTCCATCATCACAAAGAGATTGGGAAGGAATAACCGGGTGTAATAATAACCACCAGTAAAACCTGTAATAAAAAAGTAGATCAACAGAGAGATTATTATGGGAACGGCATAGTGGCAATTCATCTCCTCGCAGTTGCTATACATCAAAATATTGTCGGCAATACTATCCAGGTAGCCGGGTATTTTTGTCAGTTGAGTCAGTGTAACGCCAATGATGATCTTTGTGAGCCAGTCTGATACATCCTCCAGATTAGTATTGGGCATGTACCGGGTAGTACTGTTCTCTTTTTCTGTGGAATCGTAATTTCTGTTCAGCCTGGGTATTCCAAAGAGAAAACCAGTGAGCAGACCGCACAACATCGCTGCCAGCGAGAGCAAGAGCAGCAATCCGAGAAGCTCCCAGTAGGCCTCGGCAACAACCGCACCGGCAAAGCATGCTCCAATGCCGACAACCACAAGGACGAGAGGCCACAAATGAATGGGCCGAAAAAGACCAAAGAGTGAACGGTAATTGGTCATTGTTTTTCAAAAAAACATTCTATCAAGCTTTCATTGCCACATAGGGGGTAATTCCCTTCTTTTTGTAGCGGCAACACCTTATCCCTGCATGAGCAGGCCCATGATACCGCACAACCAAGGGGTGCTGTGCGGTAGTTTACGTCGCATATGTTGTGCAAGTTAATGCAATAATTTGAAACAAAAAACTTTCGTCCTGTTTTTATTGTCAAGATCGGGCCATTCGCAAACTGATGCCTTTGTTATAGATGCATGACGTGCGCGCTTTCTGTGTACGAATAAATTCTGTACATTTGCAGGCATAAATAAACAGGTATGTTAAACAAAAATAACGATGAACCCATTTATCTGCCGGCGGTGATTGAGTTTGTCACCATTGCGGTGGAACTTTCATCCTTCCTTGAAAAGGAAGAATCTGTTACACGCGAAGAATGGATCGACCGGATATTGAAAATACTTCCCCTGTTGTACGTGAAAGCTTCGCTCCTGCCCGACAGTTTTCCGGTGAACGATGAACCGCCTGCCACTTTCGTGCGGGAAGAAGATTATATCAGGGTAGTTACACGGGTGGCTGCCATCATGGGTGAGGAAGATATCTACCTGGATGTGTTTGTCGATGAGATGAAATACAGCGATACACCGGTCAGAGCGACTATCTCGGAAGATATCGCTGACATATACCAGGATGTTCGCAATTTTGTGTCAGTTTATCAGTTTGAACTTACCGACCAGATGCAAGATGCCATCCATGTGTGCAAAGAGAATTTCCGGCTCTTCTGGGGACAGAAGCTAGTGAATGTACTGCGTCCGCTGCATGCGTTGAAAACCGCTGAAACCGATGGCGAAGAAAATTATTTAAACGGGGAGGACTTGTGGGACTGACAATAACAAAGGAACAAATAGCGGAGTTACCCGTAGAGAAATTCATGGGTAGGATCGTGGTGGTAGATCATGAGGAGAAGATAGCCGATGCACTGAATTACCTTTCAGTTCAACAGGCACTGGGTTTTGATACAGAGACGAAGCCGGCATTCAAGCGCGGCCAGGTTCATAAGGTGGCTCTTCTGCAACTGGCTACGCAGGAAGCTTGTTTTCTGTTTCGGCTGAACAAGATAGGTTATCCCGATGAGCTGGAGGCTATCATGGTGAACCCGGCGATACGCAAAATTGGCCTTTCTCTGCGTGACGACTTTGCAGCCATCAACAAACGTTCTGCCAGAAAACCGGAAAACTTTATCGATCTGCAGGTATTTGTCGATAAGTTCGGCATCGAGGACAACAGCCTTCAGAAAATATATGCCATTCTTTTTGGCAAAAAAATATCAAAAAGCCAGCGCCTCTCAAATTGGGAGGCTCCCGAGCTTACCCTGGCACAACAGTCGTATGCGGCAATTGACGCTTGGGCATGCTTACGCATTTATGATCACTTAACCAATACGAAAAGATGAATGAGTTGAAAGAAATTGTGTTACGTCCCGGCAAAGAGGATTCTTTGAAACGGTTTCATCCCTGGGTCTTTTCAGGAGCCATTGCACGCAAGCCCGACTCCGTTGAGGAAGGCGAGGTGGTGCGCGTGTTGGCGGCCGACGGCAGCTTCCTGGGTGTAGGACATTATCAGATTGGGAGTATTGCCGTGCGTATTCTCTCTTTCCAAAATGAGGCGATTGATATTTCATTTTATATCAGACGAATTGAGCAGGCCTATCGGCTACGGCAAACATTACAACTCCTGCGCCCCGATAACAACACTTTCAGGCTGCTTCACGGAGAAGGTGATCACTTGCCGGGGTTGATCATTGATATATATGGCAATACCGCCGTAGTGCAGGCTCATTCTGTGGGGATGCACAGAGATCTCTCCCTTATCGTAAATGGCCTGAAACAGGTGCTGCCCGCCGATAGGTTACAGCATATTTTTTATAAATCGGAAGGTACATTGCCATATAAGGCGGAGGTCAACGCCGTGGATACATACCTCATGGGAGGTGATCAGGTGGACGAAGTGGCACTGGAAAACGGATTACAGTTTTACATCGACTGGCTCAAAGGACAGAAAACAGGTTTTTTTGTCGATCAGCGTGAAAATCGCAGCCTGCTTGAAAAGTATTCCGCAGGCCGACATGTGTTGAACATGTTCTGTTACACGGGAGGTTTCTCCGTTTATGCTTTGCGGGGAGGAGCAGCATCGGTCGATTCTGTTGACAGTTCCTCCAAAGCTGTGTCGTTGACCGAGAGGAATGTGACCCTGAACTATGGGGATGAACCGAGGCACAAGGCTGTGGCAGATGATGCTTTTAAGTTTCTCAAGCAGGTGCCCCAAGGAAAGTATGACCTGATTGTGCTCGATCCGCCGGCCTTTGCCAAGCACCGCGGTGCCATCAACAATGCGCTGCAGGGTTACAAGAAGCTGAATCTTTCCGCACTGGAGAAGCTGGCTCCAGGCGGTATCCTTTTCACCTTCTCCTGCTCGCAGGCTATCACAAAGGAACAGTTCCGACTGGCTGTCTTCAGCGCTGCTGCCATATCGGGACGACAAGTTAGAATCCTGCATCAGCTGACACAACCTGCCGATCACCCGGTCAATATATATCATCCCGAAGGGGAGTACTTGAAAGGATTGGTTCTGCAGGTGGAATAAACCAGAAACATGTTTAAAACTGTTTAAAGGGACTCTCATTTGGTTAAATTGACTAAATTGTTGAATTTTTCTGCTTATAAGTTATGTTTTATAACACAAAATCCCTTATATTTGCAACGTGTTTTTCATGGTATTAGATTTAAGGTTAACAATGAAGATTGGTTGTCGTGAGACAACCTTTCCTTTTTTAAATACCTTGCATTTGTCTCTCTCTTTCTATCCTTGCTGTCGGTGTGCTTGACCGCTTTTCCTCTTTTTATTTTCACAAATTATAATGGGTTGCATTGTGGCTAATGGCAGGTTTATTGTTATTTTTGTGTTGAAATGGAAAAAAAATGGAATTTCGTACAGCCATACAGATACCCCGATCGGATATACCGATAACCCACTCCTCCCGGATCCTGCTTTTGGGCTCCTGCTTCTCAGAGCACATAGGACGCCAGCTTCTGCAGTACAAATTTAACGTGGAGGCGAATCCCTTTGGTATCCTATACAATCCCTTTTCCATTTCCCGCTCTTTAAGCAGGTTGATCTTGGCTGTTCCTTTTGCTGAATCTGAGCTCCTGTATCACAATGGAATGTATCACAGTCTCATGCATCATGGGGAATTTTCGGATATTCAAAAAAGCAAATGTCTTCAAAAAATAAATGAACGTTTTGTACATGCCACCACTGCGATTCGCCAAGCCACACACATTCTCGTTACCTTTGGTACAGCTGGTGTATACCGGTGGAACGAGACCGGAGAGATTGTCGGTAATTGTCACCAGATTCCTGCCGACAGGTTTACTCCAGCTCGTGTGTCGGTGGATGAAATTGTGGCGGAATGGCACGGGATAATCCAATCCGTCTGCCAGGTAAATCCCCAGGCTCTGTTTCTGTTTACTGTAAGCCCTATACGACACTGGAAGGATGGAGCACGAGAAAACCAGCTTAGCAAATCAATCCTTCATTTAGCTATCGATGCTTTACAGCGTCTTTTCCCTGAGAAGGTGCGTTATTTCCCAGCTTATGAACTGATGATGGATGAGTTACGCGATTACCGTTTTTATGCCAGTGACATGATGCATCCCTCATCCACAGCCGTGACATACATTTGGGAGCGCTTCACGGAAACTTTCTTTCCGGAAGATACAATCCGGATAATGAAGGAGTGGGCAGTAATCAACAGTGGAATGGCACACCGTCCCCTGCATCCTGGCACGGCAACACATCGTGAATTCCTCACACAGCTTTCGCAGAAACTAGAACGCTTCATGGCAAACTATCCCAGCATTTCATGCGAAGTAGAAAGAGAACTTCTTCAAAAAAAATCATAGAGAATCATGACATATTCCATTCAGCAGATAGCATCTATCCTGGGAATCAGAACTGAACAGGCATATCCTGCCCAAATTAGCACTTTACTCATCGACAGCCGCAAACTGATACACCCCGAAGGGACACTTTTCTTTGCACTCGAAACAAAAAATAACGATGCGCATGCCTTTGTGAGCGATCTCTATAATAAGGGGGTGCGCAATTTTGTGGTTACCCGCATCCTGCCCGAATGGGCGCAATACAGTCAGGTTAACTTCCTGAAAGTAAAGAACAGCCTTTCGGCTTTGCAGAAGATCGCGGCTGCTCACCGCAGTAGATTTGACATTCCAGTAATCGGCATCACCGGTAGCAACGGCAAAACCATCGTCAAGGAGTGGCTTTACCAGCTCCTCGAAAAAGATTTTAATATCGTGCGTTCCCCCCGCAGCTACAATTCTCAAATTGGTGTACCCTTATCGGTATGGCAGCTAGATGAGCAGGCGGAACTGGGCATATTCGAAGCCGGCATCTCGATGCCCGATGAGATGGAAAACTTGGAGCCGATCATCAGACCTACTATTGGCTTGCTGACCAAAATCGGAGAAGCGCATCAAGAAAATTTCAGCTCATTGCAGCAGAAATGTTTGGAGAAGCTGGAGCTATTTGTCAATTGTAGCGTCTTCATTTACGACGAAGACAACGATCTGGTATCCCGCGCAGTAGATAGAATGGTGCTGGCTCAAAAGGCTTTCACTTGGTCGCGGAAAAACAGAGATGCCCATCTCTTTATCTCCCGCATTGAGAAAATGGAGGAGGCAACCTCCATATCCTATTCGTTTCTCGATTTCGATTACTCCTTCGTCATCCCCTTTACCGACGAAGCTTCCATTGAGAATGCCATCAATTGTCTGGCGGTGGCACTCTACCTGCATGTACCGCCCATGGAAATCTCTGAACGAATGAGGCAACTCGAGCCCGTGGCCATGCGTCTGGATGTGCGCACGGGAAAGAACGATTGCCTGATCATCAACGATACCTACAATTCCGACATCAACTCCATTAAGATAGCGCTCGACTTCCAGCAGCAACGCCGGATGGACCGGCCACTGAAGAAGACAATCATCCTCTCGGATATTCTGCAGACGGGATTACCTCCGCGCGTGCTCTACAGGAGAGTGGCCGATATGGTAGAGCAGAGCGGTATCGAGAAAATGATCGGTATCGGGCAGGATATTTCGGCCAACGCCAGTGCATTCCACGTTGCTGAACGTGCGTTCTACCATTCGATCGATGAGTTCATCCTTTCAAACCAATGGAGGAAAATGCGCGAGGAGCTGATCCTGGTAAAAGGTGCCCGCAAGTATCATTTCGAACAGATCACTGCCTTGCTGGAGGAGCGGATACACGAAACTGTGCTCGAAGTAGATCTGGACGCTGTTGTACACAATTTCAACTTCTATAAATCGAGAATCAGCCCCCAGATGAAAATGGTCTGCATGGTAAAGGCCAACGCCTATGGTGCCGGTGCCACAGAAATAGCCAAAACACTACAGTATCACCGGTGTGACTATCTTGCCGTAGCAGTGGCCGAAGAGGGCATACAGCTTCGTAAAGAGGGCATTTCCCTGCCGATTATCGTACTCAATCCTGAGGTAAACGGATTCGAAGAACTTTTTTCACACGATCTGGAGCCAGAGGTTTACAATTTCCGTATTCTCGGTGCTTTTATCCGGGAGGCAGAACGACGAGGAATTACCCATTACCCCGTGCACATTAAAATTGATTCGGGTATGCACCGCCTTGGCTTTCTTCCGGAAGAAATCGGAGAGCTGACACACATATTGAAAGAACAAAAGGGTTTGAAAGTGCACTCGGTCTTCTCTCATCTCTCGGCCAGTGAAAGCTGGTTATTCGATGAATTTACCCATCAACAGATGGACACTTTTAAGCGTGCAGCCGAAGAAATAGAAGCTGTTCTTCAACACAAGGTCTACAAACATATTCTCAATTCAGCCGGAATGGAACGCTTCCCCGAGATGCACTGGGATATGTCCCGACTGGGCATCGGTCTCTATGGTGTGAGCGCCAGTGGACTGCAGGGCCTGAAAAATGTCTGTACACTTAAAACCACGATCTTGCAAATAAAAGATATACGCTCAAACGAAACTGTGGGTTATGGACGGAAAGAGAAGCTAAACCGTGACACCCGCATTGCCACCATTCGTTTCGGATACGCCGACGGTCTCGACAGGCAGTTTGGAAACAGAAAAGGAAAGGTGATGATCAATGGACACTATGCCCCCATTGTGGGAAATGTATGCATGGATCTTTGTATGGTGGACGTAACCGATATTCCGGCGAAAGAAGGTGATGTTGTCCTCTTGTTTGGAGAAGAACTGCCGGTGACCGATTTGGCCGATGCCATTGGAACCATTCCCTATGAAATTCTCACTTCCGTCTCTCCCCGTGTAAAACGGGTGTACATCAAAGAATAATAATAAAAAAACTTTTGGGTTCCGATAATTACGGAAAAGCGGCCAAGTGTATATCAAAGAGTAATAATAAAAAAAACCCGATTCATCAGAATCGGGTTTTTTTTATTATTTCAGGGTTTGCTGTCTTAATCAACGAAGAAGATAGCAACACGGTTCCAGTCGTTTTCAGCATAAGGCTGTTCGGTATCACCCTTCCAGTCGATGGAGATACGATCGCTGCTGATTCCGTATTCGTTGGTCAACGCGTCGGCAACCGCTCTTGCACGTCTTTCAGAAAGTGCGAAGTTGTATTCGGGAGTACCGGTCTGTTTGTCGGCGTAAGCTACGATGTTTACTTTTGCGTTTTCATTGGCCTTCATGTATTCGGCTGTATTGTAAACACTTACTTGCTGACCCTTGTCGATCTTCGATGAGTTGATGCGGAAGAAAACTACGTTGGGAATATATACACTTTCAGCTACTACGGTAGGCTGTACTTCAGGACATTCCGGGCATGATTCGGGTCTGAGTCTCAGTTCTTCGTTTTCAGCGCGCAGTCTGTTGATCTGACTGTTCAGGTCGTTGATCAGGTTGTAGTCCATCAGTTCGGCAGGAGTGAATGATTGTTTTCCGCCTAAGCCGAATTTGATACCTGCTGTACCGGTAAACATGCTGTCATATTCATAATTTCCACCCAGTCCACTTCCGTCAAAAGTTTCCTGCATTACTCTCCATCCCAATTCAAGGAAGAGAGCCACGTTGCTTGAAAGCTGGAAGTTGTTGATCAAACCTACGTTATAGGTAAGCGTTTGGTTCTGGCTTTTGAACAGGGAATTGTCAGGATTAGGCTTTTTCCAGTCTTCATCCAGACCGTACATGTAACCGATACCCAAGTAAGGAATCAGGCTGTATACTCTTTCGGGATTGTAAGAACCCCAGGCATTGATGACGTTGTACATCAAATCAACATGTCCTCCAAGCCAGTTTTGTTCGGGATCAATCCCGTCTGCAACATGCTTGATGTGTCCACCGTCGATCACCAGACGAGTACCCCAGATGGGAGAATTCCAACGTCCTATTTCAACTTGTCCCATCCATCCAAGACGATCACCGAAAGCGGCGTCTGCATCGCTTTCACCTGTTGTCATGTACAGATTGGTTCCACCACCAAGTCCTATATACCAGTTGTCACTTGCCTTGTTTTTCAGATACACCGTACCATGAGAAACGTTTTGTACTTCTTGCGCACTTATGCTAAACGCCACAAGAGCAGTAAATAAAAGTAAACTAAACTTTTTCATAAATTTAAATTCTAATTAAACATTCTTTGTTACAATAACTCGATAATTATTTTTTTGTGTAATGTTTTTACAACGTTTTTAATTGTATGTATAACACATCCGTTTTAAAAATGTTCGAATAAATTGCGATAAAACGTGCCCCCGCTACAAAAAGCGATTTTACATTTATACTTAACGTATAACTATTTATTTACAAATGTAAAGCTTAAATTTCACATAAACACATTTTTAACGTAAAAATAACCCTATCTCATCCCGTTAGGGGTATTTTTTTTCATCTTTTTGGATAAAAGAAGCACTTTTCCCGTTAAATCAGCCTAGGTAGCTCTTCAAAAGCTTGCTGCGGGAATCCTGTCTCAATCTGCGGATGGCTTTTTCTTTAATCTGACGCACACGTTCACGGGTCAGCTGGAACTTGTCGCCGATCTCTTCGAGTGTCATTTCCTGACATCCAATGCCGAAAAACATCTTGATGATGTCACTCTCTCTCTCTGTGAGTGTAGAAAGAGCCCTGTCAATCTCTTTTTGGAGGGATTCATTGATGAGTGTCCGGTCGGCAATTGGCGCGTCGTCGTTTACCAGCACGTCGAGCAAGCTGTTGTCCTCTCCTTCCACAAAGGGGGCATCCATGGAGATGTGCCGACCGGAAACTTTCAGTGAATCTGTCACTTTGTCCACTGAAATATCCAATTCGTTCGCTAGTTCCTCGGCCGACGGCCTGCGCTCATTCTCCTGTTCAAATTTCTGAAAAGCTTTGCTGATCTTGTTGAGTGAACCAACCTGATTCAATGGCAACCGCACAATTCGCGACTGCTCTGCCAGCGCCTGGAGGATAGATTGGCGAATCCACCAAACAGCATAGCTGATAAATTTAAAACCCCTTGTCTCATCGAATTTCTCGGCAGCTTTTATCAGTCCCAGGTTGCCTTCGTTGATCAGGTCGGGCAGGCTCAATCCCTGGTTTTGATACTGTTTGGCTACCGACACGACAAATCGGAGGTTGGCTCTGGTGAGTTTTTCCAGTGCCTGGCGATCACCTTTTTTGATGGCTTGTGCTAACTCTACTTCCTCTTCCACAGTGATCAGGTCTTCGCGACCTATCTCCTGGAGGTACTTGTCCAAGGAAGCACTTTCCCTGTTGGTGATCGATTTTGTAATTTTAAGTTGTCTCATTTACTCTATATAATTCTGCTGAATATTGTTCATCTCATCTCATCAGGGCTGCAAAAGTACAAAAAAAATCGTTATGCAGATGAAATATTGACTTTCTGTCAAAGATATAGCAAAGGAATCTGGCATTATGCCTAATTCCTTTGCTATAAAAACACTCTGATGGTCTTTTTTGTTACTAAAAAAAGACTAATTAACTTTACTTAACTAAGTGTCGTCAGTCAGTAGTAAGGTCAATCGCAATGTACTGTGTTCTGCCGTTCGGGTAGAAGCCTGCTACCAATAGCACTTTATCCTGACGACTGTTTGTGGAAGTCACTATTTTGGCTATATCATCCTCGCTGTTGACGGGCGTATTGTTGATTCGCATGATGATAAATCCCTTGTTTATGCCATTCTTCTTGAAAAGACCGTTGTTGTCTATGCTTTCCACTTCAAGACCGCTTGAAATGCCCAGTCTGCTTTTCGTGTCGTCATTCACGGGGCGGAAGGTTGCACCCAGTTTACTCATCGCATCTGTACTGCGTGTGATTTCGGTGTTCCCTTCGTCGTTCTTCAGTTCCACGTTAAAGGTACGGCTCTTGCCATCGCGGTCTACCGTTACACTGATCTTGTCACCGGGGCGGTATCTGTTGAGCTGGCTTTGCAGTTCGGCAAAATTGCGGATGGGCACATTGTTGATGGCTGTAAGAACGTCACCTTTCTGCACACCTGCTGCGCGGGCAGCACTGCGATCGGCAAAATCCTCCACTACTACCCCTTTTATTTGTGAAAGTTCACGGGCCTTTTCGGGATTCTCTCGGCGGATATTCTCGATGTTGGGTACTTGAATACCCAGTACTGCACGTTGTACTGTTCCGAATTCCTTCAAATCGGCTGCAACCTTACCGGCAATGGAGATGGGAACGGCAAAAGCGTATCCGGCAAAATTGCCTGTTTGCGAATAGATGGCAGTATTGATGCCCACAAGTTCTCCCCGGGTATTAACCAGCGCTCCACCGCTGTTGCCCGGATTTACAGCTGCATCTATTTGAATGAAGGACTGAATGCCAAGGCCTTCTCCCATTACGTTGCCCCTGTTCTTGGCGCTCACAATACCGGCAGTGACGGTTGAGGTCAGATTAAAGGGGTTGCCTACGGCCAGAACCCACTCTCCTACCTGCAAAGCATCGGAGTTGCCAAATGTGAGGTAGGGAAAGTCGTCGCCATCGATTTTTAGCAGGGCAATGTCGCTCAATTTGTCTGAACCTACCACTTTGGCCGTAAATTCGCGGTTATCGTTCAGAGAGACTGATACCTCCGTCGCGTTTTCCACCACATGGTTGTTGGTAATGATATACCCATCTTTTGAAATAATTACCCCTGATCCGAATCCCACCTGTTCCCGGGGTTGCGGTGTACGGTCTCCAAATCCGAAGAAGAAATCAAAAGGATTCATATACTGTTGCTGGCTGATGGTTTTGGTCTTTACGTGTACAACACCATCGACCGATTTTGATGCCGCCTCTGTGAAATCGGGATATCCCTCGGCTGTGGTGAGGTTGGTCAGCACCACATTTTTGTCCTGATCAAATGAGTTGGCATAGGTACCCATCTCCTGTGATACATTTGGAGACTTTGTTTTACTTATTATTTTCCCGTTCTTACTGATGACATCGTAACCCAACATGGTAACAACAGAACTCAATACCGCTACCAGTACGATGAAGAGAATGTTTTTTAGTTTACTTGTATTCATACTTTTCGTTTTAGTTTATCTGACTAAATATGACAAATATATGGCAAAAAACGTGCACCTGTTCGGGCTGTTTGGTTGCTTTTTAACACTTTTAACGGAACGACACGACGATTAACCCCATTTAACCCCATCCCCTCTTTTTCACCGCATTGAATCGGACAAAATGTCCGTTACCCTTCTCACTTTTCACCTCCGAAGGTTGTTTCTTTTGTTCGCATAACGACGGAAGCGGAGGTTATTGAAAGGCTGGAATAGGTCGAACGGAATCAGATGGAGGTGATAAATAATCCCGTCGAACAGCCTGCTATTGCGATTGATCACCCTGAATTGAATTACGTAGCGAACCACGAACAACAGCAACGTCACTGCAAGCAGCGGGTACACGGGTGTGGCGATGCCCCGAACCGCGCAACCTGTCAGGGTAGCATAGAAGCAATACTTTGAAAATGATTCCCAAACAAAGAGATGTGCAGAGAAACCTTTATAAAATTGTTTGGTGTAAAGGTGTTTCGATTTCAATGACCTCCATATAAAGAAATTGGTCACTCCCGACGTTTCTGTCAGGCTATCAGGAGAAAGCAGAACACCGGTATTCGTTCCGGGTGCAATCCGGTTCACGTACAGATCATCTTCTCCTCCGTCGATATGCAAAATTGAGGAGAAACCTTTGTTGGTGAAAAAAAGTTCCTTTTTGTAGGCCATGTTGCGTCCGATTCCCATGAACGGTTTGTGCCAGATGGCTGTCGATAAAAATTTCAGATGGTGGATTAGGTTGTCGTAGAGGATGAACTTGCGTGAAGGTACTTTCTTTGGGATATTTATTTTATTGAATCCCAATATAATGTCGCGTCCGTTGGCGAATTCTGTCCCATATGCTTTGATCCATTGGGGAGTACAAGGCTTGCAAAAAGCTTCGGTGAAGAGTAGCCGATCATATTTGGCAGCTTTTATTCCCAATGTGAGCGCCAGCTTCTTTTCGTTGATGCTGTCAGCCTCTTCGGGCACAAACGTATGATAGAGGTGCGGATATTTTATTCCGGCAGCTTTCAGTACCATGTCCGTTTCGTCGGTTGAACCGCAGTTCACCACGACCACTTCAAAAAGGGGATAATCCTGTTCAAGAATAAAAGGGAGATTCTTTTCGAGCTCTTCCGAGTTGTTTTTAGATGTGATGATCACGGAGATACCCGGGAGCTCTTCTGTGGGAACAGGGGTCTCTTTTCGTTTTTTTTCGTATGCAGCGGGCTTTCTGTAGAAAAAAAGATAAAAGAACAGCTGGATGAGAAAGAAAAAAAGAAGGGTCCCTCCCAGAATCCAGTCGATGAGTGAGAGTGATTCAACGTAAGTTGTCAGCATGTTCATTGTGTACAATACCATTTAAATATGATCGGAGAAGTAGGAGGCTGGTTTCTCACGGCAATTATATTGTGAGACCATGGTTTCGCCATAGGCTCCCGCGGAGCGGATAGCGATGAGATCACCCCGCGAGGATTTATTCAGCATCCGCTCACGGCCGAAAACATCGCTCGACTCGCAAATGGGGCCCACCACGTCGTAGGGTAGGTAATCCATATCGGAGCTGATGTTTTCGATGTGATGAAAAGCCTGATACAGCGCGGGGCGGATCAAATCCGTCATGCCAGCATCCACTATCAGAAATTTTTTCTCCAATCCTTCTTTCACGTAGATCACTCGGGTAATTAGTGAGCCACAAGGAGCAACCATGGAACGACCGAGTTCAAAATGGAGTGTCTGGTTCTCCTGCAGCCTGAGGTACTTCTCAAAAAGCCGGAAGTAGGATTCAAAATCGGCTATGGGACAATGATTAGGGTGCTGGTAATTGATGCCCAGACCGCCTCCTACATTGATCATCGGCAGGGTAACACCCTGTTCGTTGAACCACTGCTGCAGCGTGGCAGCCTTCACGCAGAGATCTTCAAAAGAAGACAGATCGGTGATCTGGGAGCCAATGTGAAAGTGCATACCAATCAGCTCAATTTGTGGTGAATCCTGGAACATTTTCAATATCTCAGGTAGATCCTGTTCATTGATACCAAACTTGTTCTCGTTCAATCCGGTGGTGATATATTTGTGGGTATGGGCATCCACATTGGGATTGATGCGCAGCGCCACCCGGGCTTTCTTTTTGCGGTCCGCAGCTAGTGAACTGAGCACAGCAAGCTCGGGTATCGACTCCACATTAAAGCAGAAAATATCGTGATCGAGACCTATTCCTATTTCCCTGTCGGTTTTCCCTACGCCGGCAAACGCAATCTGATCGGGTTTGAAGCCGCATTCCAAGGCCAGCAATATCTCATTGCCACTTACACAGTCTGCGCCAAACCCGTAGGAGGCGATCTCCTTCAGGATAACAGGATTGGCGTTTGCTTTGATGGCGTAATGCACATGGAATGGTTTGTGGTTGCATTCGTTGCGGATGACGTCGAGGGTTTGCCGCAGCAAGTCCATATCGTACCAGTAAAAGGGCGTTTCGATATATTTAAACTTTTCAGTCGGGAAGATACCTTTTATCATGGGGTGTAATTTTTTTGTAATAAATAAGAAGATGATCCACCTGGAAAACCATAGGGACACCGGGGCAAAATTACGATTTTTTTGGAGAATATCTCATCTGTTCAGGTAAGAAAGTGCAGCGGCTATCTTTTGATCCTCCGGAAGCGCGGCATCGATCCAATGGATGGGAATGCCGCGACGCTCCATTCCACGGAACCAGGTCATTTGCCTTTTTGCAAACTGATGGATGGCTATCTCGAGCAGCCTGTACATCTCCTCATAACTGAGTGTGCCCAGCAGATGCAACGTCACATACTTGTATTCCAGTCCGTAATAGATCAGGTCGTCGGCCGAGACACCCGCATCGAGGAGTCCTTTTATTTCATCGATCATGCCCTCCTGTAAACGTCTTTTCAGCCGTGCTGTGATTTTCGCACGCCGTAAATCGCGGTCGATCATGAGCCCCAGTACACAACTGTCAAGGGGTGGAAATCGAGTCTCCGAGATTGACTGGTCGGCCTGATATTTCGCAATTTCAATGGCTCGCACCGCTCTTTGTGCCGTGTCGGTATCGGTGGTGTTGTGCAGACTCCGGTAGCTTTGAAGGATCTGTGTCAGTTCCTGTAATGATTTACCTTCGAGCGATTTTCGCAATGTTGCGTTGATCGGTACATCGGGTAAATGATAACCTTTCAGTACCGACTCGACGTAAAGTCCCGTACCGCCACACAAAATGGGTCTTCTGTTGCGTGAAAGGATATCCTGTAGCACTGCGTGAAAATCATGCTGGTAATCGAAAAGCGTATATTTTTCGCCTGCTGCACGGATATCGATCAAATGATAGGGGATGTTTTTTTCCCCGACCTGATATTCGGAGATATCTTTTCCCGTGCCGATGTCCATACCCCGGTAAATCTGTCGTGAATCGGCACTGATTATTTCGCCGTCCAGCACTTGGGCAAGCCGGACAGCGAAAGAGGTTTTGCCGGATGCTGTGGGACCAACTATGGTGATTAACTTACTCTGCATATCTTTACCAGCTGCCACCTGCACCTCCGCCACCGAAGCTTCCGCCGCCGCCCCCGCCGAAGCCTCCAAAGCCACCTCCACCGAACCCGCCGCCGAAGCCACCGCCTCTGTGGCCGCTACCCATTATGGGTGGAAAAAACAAGGGAGGAACTGTGCTCCTGCGGTGTCCGTCGCTGTCAATATGCTGGTCACCGCCACCCCTGAATAGGATGAAAAACAACACAAATACGATGATCAAGATGATGATTGCAATAACCGGAGTGCCTCCTTCTTCCTTTTCCTCTGCCGCGAACTCTCCCGACAGGCGGGCAATCATGGTATCCACTGCGGCATTCACACCGCCAAAATAATCTTCTTCCACGAAATAAGGAATCATCTCATTGCGGACAATGCGTCCGGCAAAAGCATCGTTGATGCGTGCCTCAAGGCCATAACCGGTGGCAATAAAAGCCTGACCCCGACTGTTCCCCACTTTGGGTTTGACAAGTATTACGGCACCGTTGTTTTTACTTTTCTGTCCAATGCCCCATGCTTCGCCCAGCCGGAAAGTATAGTCCGATGCAGGGTAGCCTCCCAGGTCGTTTACAGTGACCACATAGATTTGTGTAGAGGTAGAATCGTTGTATGCCAGCAGCTTTTGCTCGAGCGATGCAGTCTCGGCAGCCGAAAAAAGACCGGCAAAGTCGTTCACCAGACGGAAGGGCATCATGGGAGCAGGGATGTCCTGTGCCTTCCCGCCTACCATAGAAAGCAGGAACAAAACAATAAACAGTACTTTACTCTTCCAGAATAACTTCATCACCCAGTTCATTTACATCGTTTTCCATGGTAGGAAACTGCGTCTTGATCAGTTCACCCACTTTTTCCACACCTTTTGAGATACCCTCGGCAATAAGTCCTTTCCTGAAGAGGGAGAGCATCTCTGCCAGCGCATCTTCCCAGAAGTTGTCCTGTGCAGCATCGTGTATACCCTTGTCACCCACGATGGCTGCTTTGTGGTCGTCCGGCGACACAAAAATAAGGACGCCATTGCGGCGCTGCGTTTCTTCCATCTTCAACTTCTTAAATTTCTTCCATGCCGCATCCAGGGGGTCTCCTTTGCATTGTCTGGCCACACACACCCTTATTTCACCGGAGGTGTGACTTTCGGCGTTTCGGATTGATGCGGATATATGGTTCAGTTCCTCTTTTTGCAACTTCATATTTTAAAAAACCACTTCGGGTGCGGTTTGTGATTCGGGGGTTGCTTCAAAGTAGGCCTTTGCCTCAAATTTAAACCATTTTGCATAAATCACCTGCGGGAACTTGCGGATGTAGGCATTGTAGTCCTGTGCTATCTGGTTAAATTTATTGCGTTCCACGGAAATGCGATTTTCCGTACCGGCCAGCTCGTCCTGTAACGCGAGGAAATTTTGATTCGCCTTCAGCTCGGGATAGTTTTCCTGAATCAGCAACAGTCGCCCCAGTGCCTGGCTCAGTTGATTCTGTGCCTGTTGATAGTCCTGCAGGCTTTCGGCAGTGAGGTTTTCCGGGCTGATGGTAGTCTGTGTGGCTTTTGCCCTGGCCTCGGTGACTTGTGTAAAAGTTTCCTGCTCGTGTGTGGCATATCCCTTCACTGTGTTGACCAGGTTGGGAATCAAATCGGCCCGTCTCTGATATGCATTCTGTACGTTGCCCCACTGAGCCGTAACGGCTTCCTGCTTTTCTACCATATTATTGTAGCCCTGGCAGCTGGTGAGCGCAGTTACTCCGATTATCAGCAGTAAAATGGATGAGATTTTTTTCATCGTGTGATAATTTTATTGTTCATTACATTTTATAGCGAAGATACGCTATTTTCTTTGAACCGGGAGCATTATTGACAATTGAAATGAGGGATCATTTCTTCTCATTTCCGATAAGTAAAACATTTTTTATATCTTTGTCGTTAGGAAGAATGAAAGGTGTGGTTTATTTAATTTTCCACAAGAAGAAAAAATCAGTATGAAAAGACTCCTCCCTCTAGTTTTGACATTTTCTTTTTTTGTAGCTGTCGGTTCAGCGACGGGCAATGTTGTCTATCTCTCGACAGTGACGCTTCAGGATCCCGACTCATTGGAGCTTTTCCGGGATTTAACCGATATCAGCAGGCAAATTGAAAAGCGAACCCTGTCGTCAGACTCCTTGCAAGATATGAATCTGCAGCAGCCTGTTATTGTTCCTCAGAATCAGGACAACCTGTTACCTGAGAAAGTAAAGGTTAAACCGCATTTGCCAGCATTGGATTCCACGGCATACAGGAATCCGCTAGATTCGCTTTATTTCAGAAGTGAAAATGGTACGCTGCAGTTGCCCGTCCGTTTTCATGACTTTGATGAGATGCGTGACTTCACCTTCAGCGATACACTCTTCTATAACCCCCTGTTTTTGCCCATGATCTTCAACGGCAAGATGCTGCCTCGTGCTCTGTCGTTTTATCCTCTCAAAGTAGATACAGTAGGGAACTCGCTTCTCCCGCCCGACCAAACGTTTGCCGCTGCACTGGCCCACGCCGATTTTATACAACAAGTACGTAAAGATTATTATAAGCAATATCCCGACCGGATAACATATTCGATATTTGACTTCAAGAACCTCCCCAGTGTTGCCAGTAGTGACGAAATTGTGCGGGAGACCTACAATCCGTTCCGCGAATTATTAAAGAGCGAGACTGCCTATTCCCTCGAAAAACCCGGTGTGGAAGTGACAACCATCGATCGAAAGTATTGGATACGCTCGGGAGAGCATTCCTTTCAGTTTGCCCAGAATTACTTCTCTAAAAACTGGCACAGGGGAGGTACGAACAACCTGAACTTTAATAGTTATCATGTCCTTAGGGCAAACTACAACAAGGCGAAAGTAAGGTTTAACAATACTCTCGAGTGGCGCTTATCGGTTTTCAATGCGCCCGATGATACCGTGCGGACGTACCGCATCGGTAGCGACCTGATTCGCTATTACGGTGATTTTGGTGTGGATGCATTTTTAAAAGGATGGTCCTACTCGATGAACATGGAGGCGAAATCGCAGTTGTTCAATGCCTATCCTGCGAATTCTAAAGTTCTTCTCTCAGCCTTTGTGGCGCCATTGTATGTGAATGCCGGTGTGGGATTGAAGTTCAACCTCAATAAACCTTCGAAGAAAGTACGGCATCGCAATTTCAGGTGGGATCTCTCCATCGCGCCTGTCTCCCTGAACTACAAATTTGTGGGGAACGATTTGGTGGATGGAAAACGTTTTGGTATACCCGAAGGCAAGAAATCGGTTACCGATATTGGTTCTACCATAACCTCCATCATGAAATACGACTTCACGCGTTATATATCCTGGGATTCACGTCTGACCTACTTTACCAGTTACAAGAAGGTGATGTCGGAATTTGAAAACAGTCTGAACATGTCACTGAGTAACGCTTTCTCCACACGTATTTATGTGAACATGCGATTTGATGACGATGTGCCGCCCGATCCCGATCTGAAATACTTTCAGATTAATCAGACACTCAGTTTTGGTCTGAACTACAGGTGGTAATTCCTCTCAACTGAAAATGACTTTTTCGGGGAAAGTATACCCTCGGAGGAACTCGGTTGTTTCCATCCTCTTTTTACCCGACAACTGTATGTCGGTTATTCGGACAAAACCATCCTTTGTCGCGATATGTATAAATGATTTGTGATCTGTAACCAGGGTACCCGGTGTGAGCGTGATATTTTTATCTGCCACAACTTCACTGGCATACCACTTGAAACGAAGTGGCTCCGAGCCATCATCAACACGCATCTCTGACCAGGCCGTCGGATAAGGAGAAAGACCCCGTATAAAATTAAACACCTCCACTGCTGTTTGATCCCAGTTAACCCGGCACGTTTCTTTGTGTAACTTGGGCGCAGGCTTCAAAAGAGAGTCCGGGGAAATCAATTCTTGTTGTGGTATGGGCACCAGGCTCTCGTTGATGATGGCGTCGACAGTCTTCAGTACCAGTTTAGCGCCCATTTCCATCAGCCTGTCGTGCAGCGTGCCGGCATTGTCTCCCTCCTCTATAGCTGTTTTTTCGCGGAAGATTATTTGACCGGTGTCAATCTCATGGGAAAGGAAGAAGGTGGTTACACCTGTCTCCTTTTCTCCGTTGATGAGGGCCCAGTTGATGGGTGCAGCACCCCGGTATTGAGGCAGGAGGGAGGCGTGCAGATTGAATGTTCCCCGGGTGGGCATGGCCCACACCACTTCGGGCAGCATGCGAAATGCCACCACCACCTGCAGATCGACTTCCATCTGTTGCAGCTCTGCGAGAAATTTTTCGTCCTTCAGCTTCTCTGGTTGCAGCACCTTTAATCCCTGCTGCACGGCATACTGTTTCACGGCCGAAGGTTGTAGCTTATAGCCTCTTCCAGCCGGCTTGTCGGGCATGGTGATGACTCCCACCACATTGTATCCGTTTTCCACTAAAGCTCTCAGCGACTCAACTGCAAATTCGGGTGTACCCATGAACAGGATACGCAAATTATTTTTTTCCATTTTTGAAATTGATTTATTCATCGGTGTCGGAGTAGTTTTCTACCAGCACCTCCCTGTAGGAGTTGAATACCGATGATTGGGATAAAATACCCATATAAATTCCTTTCTCATTCACTACCGGCAGATTCCAGGCTTTGGTATTTTCGAATTGATCCATCGCCTCTTCCATGGTGGAGTCAATGGGCACCTTTGCTGGTGCTCCCACCATGAATTTATCCACGGTGAAGCGGTCATACAATTCCGGGCGGAACATGATGTTGCGAATGTCATTCATCATGACCAGGCCGAGTAGTACTCCTTCGTTGTTTACCACCGGAAAAATATTGCGATTGGAGTTGGAGATGATCTTCACCACATCTCCAAGCGTCATCCAGGGCTGCACGGTAGGAATGTCTTTTTCCAGCAACTCTTCAATTTTCAGAAAGGTGAGCACGGCCTTGTCCTTGTGGTGTGTGATCAGTTCTCCCTTCTTGGCAAGCCGTATTGCGTAGATGCTATGCTTCTCAAAAATCAGGATGGTTCCGTAAGATACCAGCGACACAATCATCAGTGGCAGAAACAACTCATACCCGCCGGTAAGCTCGGCAATGAGGAATGTGCCGGTTAGCGGAGCGTGCATCACACCGGCCATCACGCCGGCCATCCCCATCAGCGCAAAGTTTTCCTGGGGAAGATAGGTGCTGTAACCCAGTTGGTTGAGCGTATAGGAAAAGATAAACCCGACAATGCAACCCAAGAACAGGGTAGGGGCAAATACCCCGCCCGTACCGCCTCCGCCGTTGGTGGCGCTGGTGGCAAACACTTTGAACAGAAGCACCAGTGTGAGAAAGACGATAATCGTCCAGCGGCTTTCGAGGTTGTAAAAGAAACTTTCGTTGGTGAGCGAACGAAAAGAGTCGCCCCCGGCGAGCAATGTCTCAATGGTGTTGTATCCTTCGCCGAAAAGCGGCGGGAAGAAGAAAATCAATAGACTGAGTATCACTCCTCCCAGCACAAATCGCTTCCAGTTCGACAAGCTGTGGAATATATCTTCGCACCAGCTCATGGTACGGATTACATACAAGGAAATAAATCCGCAGAGGATGCCCAGTAAAATCACATAGGGAATGCGATTGAGCGTAAAGGGTTCCACCTGCGAGAACGCGAACATGGCATCCATGCCATTGAGTAAATACGACACGGTGGTAGCTGTTACAGCCGTCACCAGCAGAGGCAGGATGGACGACATGGTGAGGTCGAGTAGCAGCACTTCAATCACAAAGAGAATACCGGCTATAGGAGCCTTGAATATGCCGGCAATGGCACCTGCTGCACCGCAACCCACCAGAATCATCAGGCTGTGTTGCTCCAGTTTAAAGAATCTCCCCAGGTTGGAGCCGATGGCAGAGCCGGTGAGCACGATGGGTGCCTCAGCTCCCACGGAACCGCCAAACCCGATGGTGACGGAACTGGCCACGAGCGATGAGTGCATGTTGTGGGGTTTGATGCGGCTCTTGCGCTGTGAAATGGAAAAAAGAATCTTGGTCACGCCGTGGCTGATGTCGTCTTTTACTATGTATCTCACATACAACCCGGCAATGAGGATGCCTGCAATGGGTAAAAGAAGGTAGGAGAAATTGAGATTAGCGCGACTGAAGCTTTCGGTGAAAAAGACCTGAAAAAAATGGATGGATGTCTTCAGTACATAGGCCGCCAGGGCAGTGAGTATTCCCACAAGGAAACAGACGAACAACAGGAAATGTCGCTCTTTGATGTGCGCATCACGCCATAGCAGAAACCGGTTATATAGTTCATTCATTTGCATCAAAGGAATAATAACGCGTTCAGCAGACAAAGATAACCATATTCTTTACTTGCGTATGATGTGAATGGTTCCATCTTTCCCGAGCTTCACAATGCCGGAGGCTTTCGCACGGGTTGACTCCTGCTGACGGTAGGTGACAACATAGTCGACCGCTTCTTTTATCTTGTCCGTGATATGGGCAAACCTTTCCGGGGCAGGTTCTCCACTCAGGTTGGCTGAAGTGGAGACGATGGGCTTGCGAAATTGCCGGCACAACTCCCTGGAAAAAATCTCATTGGTAATTCGTATCCCGATGGTGCCATCCGCGGCGATCAAGTTGGTCGCCAGGTTTTTGGCACCCTCATAGATGATGGTGAGCGGCTTGTCGGTCAGCTCGATCAGATCCCACGCGATGTCAGGGACATCCTGCACATAGGTTTGCAACTTGGCCGGGTTGTCGAGCAACACCAGCATCGACTTGCTGTCGTCGCGTTGTTTCAGTTCATACACGCGTTGCACAGCTTCTTCGTTCGTGGCGTCACAGCCAATTCCCCAGATGGTGTCGGTGGGATAGAGAATGATTCCGCCTCGTCGCATCACGTCACATGCTTTTTTGATTTCCTCCTGCATATTTTTATTCAAATTTTTTCAAGTAATATGTATTGAGTAACCCTTACATCAACCAGCGATTAGCTCTGTCTCATGTTGTTCAAACTCTTTTAGTAAACAGGCGGTTTGAAGTTTTGAATTTTTTGCCATACCCGTACATCTTCGTATTTCTCTCCTCTTAAAAGCCAATGGTTCAACGTGGCGGCAGCATAGTATCCGGCCTTTCTGAATAACCACATGCTGGCATCGTTATTCATAGGCACAAAGGCATAAAGCTGATGTAGCGAGATGAAACTGAATGCATAGGTCTCCAGAAGCTTCAGTACCTGCAAAGCATACCCCTGTTTTCGGTAGTCTTCATCAATCAGAATACCCACCCCGGCACGCCGGTGTAAAGGATCGAAATCATACAAGTCGACCATGCCGATCACCACTTCCGATCTCTTCAAAACCACCATGAGTCGCATTTGTTTGTCGGCAAACAGATCCTGTTTCGATTCAACAAGATACTGCTTGAGACTGAAACGGGAGTAGGGGGCATTGGCATTCCCTTGTTCCCACAAACTGGTATCGTTCTCCCACTTATAAAGATGTTCCAGATCTTCCGGCTCGGTTGCACGCAGCCTGATGAGTTTGTTTTCAAGCAATTTATTCATTTTCTAACGGTTTTTTGGGTTCTTCAGGCAGTTGCTTCTCCACCATGGGCGGTTCGGAGAGATTTGTCAATTCGACGACAGAGGGTTTACAGAACAAAAAGATGATGAACAGCACCACCGTGAGCCACATGAAATTGCTGTTGCGGGAAAATCCATACAACAGGATGTTCATGAGTGTAACACCGGCAATTGCATACAAGCGCAGGTAGAATAGTTTTTTATACTTTCTCTCTGCCTCCGACAGATCTAACGGACGCTGCATCTTTTTCAACTTGTCGGCAAACAACTTCAGTGCCATGGGGATGACAATGATGGTGATCATGATGGCATAACGCTCCAGAACAACACTCCCGGATAAAAGTCCTTCCGGAAAAGGAATCAAGCGCAGCAGCACCAATAGGAAAAGCCCGGCAAGGAGCAGGAACGTTGCGTAGTAATGTCTCTTTAATAGAGTGATGACCTTGTTGGCAGCGGTTTCATTCATTTCGACAGCAATTTATACGATTCATCAAAAGGGGTTCTATTCAGAATGGAGCGTCCCAGCGTCACCTCATCGGCATATTCAATCTCGTCGCCAATGGAAACGCCCCGGGCAATGATGCTCACTTTCACTTGAAAAGGTTGCAATTTGCGGAAGATGTAAAAGTTGGTGGTGTCACCTTCCATGGTGGCACTCAGTGCCAGAATGACCTCTCTGATGCCACCGGCTTTCACCCGCTCCACCAGGCTGGCAATTTCCAGATCGGAGGGGCCGATGCCGTCGATGGGAGAGATGATGCCGCCCAGCACATGATACTGGCCGCTAAACTGTACGGTTTTTTCAATGGCCATCACTTCCTTGATGTTCTCCACCACGCAGAGCACACCGCTGTCGCGTGCAGGATCGGCACAAATGGCACATATTTCCGTGTCGGAGATGTTGTGGCAGCAGGCACAGTATTGTACTTCCTGCTTCAGTTTCATCAGACTCTCGGTGAAGCGTGCCACATCTCCTTCTTCCTGGCGCAGCAAGTGCAATACCAGTCGCAGAGCCGACTTTCTACCTATTCCCGGCAGCCTGGCAAACTCGTTTACCGCATTTTCAAGTAACGTCGATGGATAGGGACTGTTCATCGTGTAAAATTATTCTACTGCGCAAAGAAAGAATGAAAGCAGGGCGCAGTGCCTGCTCGTATACAAAGATACGATGAATCGATTTACCCGACAAATTCTTTTACAGGGTCATGGTAGTGACTCGACAGTTGCTTTGGCATTTAAAGATTCTGCTGCGTTTCAGATATAAATTAAAATCAATTGCCATTTTTTTACATCGATTTCGTGTTTAGTTGGAGATAAGTTTGTAATTTTGTGACCCTATAAATTTTGGTGAAATTTAAAAAATAAGGAAAGATATGAAGGTACTTTTAGCGACAAGTAAACCATTTGCCGTACAGGCTGTACAGAAAATACAGAAAATCATTGAATCAGCGGGTCATACATTCACCAAACTGGAAAATTATACTGATAAGGCCCAGTTACTTGAAGCAGTAAAAGATGTGGATGCGGTCATCATCCGGAGTGATCTGATCGATCAGGAAGTGATGGAAGCCGCTACCAGCCTGAAAATAGTGGTCAGAGCAGGCGCAGGCTACGACAATGTGGATCTCGAAGCAGCTACAGCGCACAATGTCTGCGTAATGAATACCCCTGGCCAAAATGCCAATGCTGTAGCTGAGCTGGTTTTTGGAATGATCATTTATATGCAACGGAATCAGTTTGATGGTTCGGTGGGCCGTGAGATCAAAAACCGGCGACTTGGTCTGTATGCCTTTGGAAATGTCGCAAAAATGGTCGCTAAAATTGCGCGAGGTTTTGACATGTCGGTATGTGCCTATTCTCCCACGCTCACGCACGACGACCTGCGAAAGGAAGGTGAGTATGGGGTAATTGCCGCATATAGCAACATCGAGTTATTTCAGAGTAGCGACATCATGTCGTTACACATGCCGTTACTCGATGACACACGTGATTGCGTGAATTACGAACTTCTCTCATACATGCCTGAAGATGGCGTGCTCATCAATACTGCACGCAAGGAGCTGCTGGTTGAGGAAGATTTGATCCGTATCATGGAGGAACGTCCCCAATTTCAATATGCCACCGATGTAAAGCCGGACAGGCACGAAGAGTTCCTGGCCAGATTCCCGAAACGTTATTTTACAACACCCAAAAAATCAGGTGCACAGACAACCGATGCCAATATCAATTCAGGTTTGGCTGCCGCAAAACAAATTGTCGCCTTCTTCAATAACGGCGACGAGTGCTACAGGGTGAATTAAGTGCACAACGACGTTGGAAATCAGAATTTAATTATAATCAATATGAAGAAGTACAATTTCAATGCAGGGCCGTGTGTGTTGCCCCGCCCCGCAGTAGAATCAGCCATTGAAGCAATACGCGATTTCGACAATACCGGCATTGGTATCCTCGAAATTTCCCACCGTACGCCGGGCTGGGAACGAATCATGAAAGAGACTGCCGACTTATGGAAGGAACTGCTCAATATCCCCGACAATTACCGGGTACTCCTTTTGGGCGGTGGTGCCAGCACCCAGTTTTTTGAAGTTCCTGCCAACCTCATGCAAAAGAAGGCTGCCTACCTGCAGACCGGCGTCTGGGCCAAGAAGGCCATCAAAGAGGCCAAGTTTTACGGGGAAGTAGAAGTTGTGGCTTCTTCGGAAGATAAAAACTATTCCTATATTCCGAAAGGATATACCATCCCGGCCGATGCCGATTATTTTCACATCACCACCAACAACACCATTTATGGAACGGAACTGCGCGAAGATATCGATAGCCCCATACCCCTGGTAGCCGATATGTCTTCCGATATCATGAGCCGTCCGGTAGATGTCTCCAAATATGGCATCATCTACGGAGGTGCACAGAAAAATGTGGGTCCTGCCGGCGTTGCCTTTGTGATTGTCCGAGAAGATATTCTCGGCAAGCTCGATCGCCCGCTGCAGACCATGGTGGACTACCGCACCCACATCGGGGCTGCCGAAAAAGATCGCTCCATGTTCAATACGCCTCCTGTTTTTTCTATTTTCGTCATGCACGAAACCTTGAAATGGGTGAAAGAACTGGGTGGTTTGGAAGCGATGTACAAAATGAACAAGGAGAAGGCGGAACTGCTCTACAACGAAATAGACCGCAACAAACTCTTCGTGGGTACCGCTGCCAAAGAAGACCGTTCCATCATGAACGTCTGCTTCGTGATGAACGAAGAATACAAAGACAAGGAAGCTGCATTCCTCGAATTTGCAAAGGAGAGAGGCATGGTGGGTATCAAGGGACACCGTTCTGTTGGCGGGTTCCGTGCATCCATCTACAACGCCTGCCCACGGGAAGCTGTGGAGGCGCTGATTCAATGCATGCAGGATTTTGAAAAGCAAAACTAAATTTTTATACATATCTAGAGAGGTGGAATTTCGCAATAAATCTCACCTCTTTTTTTTAGCTACTTTAAATCGACCGCATGAATCTGTACCGTCCTGCTTTTAATTTTCAATTGCTGTAAACCTATTTTCAGGACGAGACACCTTCGGATCTTCTTCGGATCTTCTTCGGATCTTCTTCGGATCTTCTTCGAATATACTCCTAATATTTTAGAAGAATATAAGGTCCTGCCACGACTGAAATAAAATTTTAAACCGGATACATATAAGATATGTAAGCGGAAAGTTGTTTATGTTTATTTAACGGTAAATATGTACGAAATCATTTGACTGTTACGAAAAAGTCGTATATTTGTGACGTTATAATTTTGAAAAGAAGAAGATAACAATCAAATAAAATAATCATGGAGCGATTAACACCACAGGAAGAGAATGTGATGCTGCACGTGTGGCAACTGAACGAATGTGCAATTAAAGATGTATTTGACAGAATGGAGGAGCCCAGGCAGCCATACACGACCATCGCATCTATTTTCAATAATCTGGAGAAAAAGGGATATCTGATAAAACGGAGGTTCGGCAACGTGAAAGTTTATAAGCCAAAGATTACCGAACCTGCATACAAGAGACATTTCCTGTCGGATGTAGTGAAAAGTTATTTCGATAACTCTTATAAAGAACTGGTCTCTTTCTTTGCAAAGGAGCAAAAGGTGAGTGCCGAAGATCTGAACGAGATTGTGCGCTTAATTGAAAAAAGTCAGCAGTAGTTATTCAGTCACCCAAAAATTCATTGATCATGCATCCAATTTTTATTTATATCATTCAGGTAAATTGCGCATTGGTGCTGTTCTATCTCTTATATGCGACGGTACTTAAGAGCGATACATTTTTGACTATCCGACGTTTTTATTTTATTTCGTCCATTGTTTTTTCTCTGGTTTATCCATGCTTTGTCGTACCCGGTTTAACGGATGTCTTGCGTTTCAGCGTAGAAGAGCCTTCAGCAGTGGGAACCGCTGTTTTTATTGAGGAGCCGACTTTTGCAATGGTCGCGGAGGGACAGGCCGAAGAGGCCGAACCATTCCATATTCCCTGGAGAGCACTATTGGGCATC
>ENA-UOOE01000263-UOOE01000263.1-fermentation-metagenome-genome-assembly--contig:-NODE-263-length-55561-cov-14.105934_pt1 | contig 55561 bp, 60 predicted proteins | sample MGYA00245776_ERZ724021 | MGnify/ENA primary metagenome ERZ724021 (study PRJEB28704, sample SAMN03018321) | fermentation metagenome | biome: anthropogenic terrestrial biome; feature: soil; material... | reverse complement strand
ATGCTCAGACTCAGCCCAAAATGAAGTTAGTTCATCATAAGAAGGGGATAATTGGCCGCTTCTGAATTTCGCCTGGTAGGCTACAGTTTTTCCATCTTCTTTAACAATTAAGCCGTCTACACCACTATCTCGTTTCTCTAGTTTTACTTTTTTCCTCAATTCTAATGGTATTGAGTTTTCCATATATAGCTCTGAGATAAGATACAAATCCTTAAAATATGTGAAATAGGCAAAAACAAACTGTTCAAAAGCGGTACCTTTTTCTTTAGGAATTTCAATTGATTCAATTGCAGCCTCTAACTCCACCCATGAAGTATACTTTTTAGAAAATATACTATTAAATATCATAAAAACCCTCCTCCTACGAGATAGAGACAAGGAGCTACCTTGTCCTATCAGAAAATTTTAATAATTGAGTTATTTACGTATGTATAATCTCTATATCGTCATATGTAGTATCAAAATATGGTAAACAAATAGCATTAATTTCGGCAAGTATAACATCCTTATCAATCAAATTATTACCTTCTGATTCAAATGCAATAATTAATTTACCACAATCCTCATAACCACATGATCCGAATAAAGCCTTATGGATATCAAGTTTATTTTTACCTAACAGTTTTTCTATGATATAATCCCAAAAATTAATTTTTCTATAGTTGAGTATTTGATTCTTGGGTACGCTATTCAAGCGATTTTGCACTTTGGACCAACTCTCCAGTAAGCGGTCTTGGAAAAAAGTTGATACTCCACCACAAGAACCGCAGAATCTATCATTTCCAGATAGTTTGCTGTTACAGCTTGTACAAAGATTATATAGTGGAGCGGAACAGATATTACATACTTTTGCAGATAAGGGTAAATCCATTTCTCCACACCGCATACAATAGTAGACACGCCCAGTGCTTTTTAACGGAATCGTTGATGGGTATAAAAATACCTTATCCATATTTACGCTAATGGTCGTTTTAAATCCACACATCCTGCAGTACCGATCTTCAGGTTTTAATGGTGCTCCACAATTGCCGCAAAATGCAGGTGATGTGAGAAGTAAGTATTTTTTATTTCTAATGAAGTCATCAAATTGGCATTCAAGTGCAGCTTTTTCACGCTCCATGAGATGATAATCGCGTCTAATGTCACTTATTACATATTCTGATGCTTCTTCAGATAAATTACAAAGTGATTTTATACTTTCTTTGTCAAAGCAATTGCATGCGCGGAGAATTGCTGTAGGGGCAAGTAATTCTGCAGCAAACATTTCAGCTTCACGCTCTAAAACCCAATATTCATGAGAACTACTGATATTTAGCGAGGACGGAAGATCGAACTCCTCAAAGTGTTTCAAGAATATGTGTCCTAATTCATGCGCTTTGGAAAAACGAACATTGCCCGGAACCCTATTACGATCTTTTACAATAGATACATATATTGATTTTCCTTGAATAACTCTTTTCTGTGTAATTGCTTGAATATCCTTGTTGTTCTTAAACTCTTGGGGTAAATCGCACATAGCAATTTGTTCAGCTTCAGTTTCAGAAAATAAAATGATATTGTTAGCTTTAAAAATCAAATCTATATCAATCGGAAGTGAATTTATATTGTTTGACAATAATAATTTACGTGCTGTACGCTTTACGTAATCATATCTGGGCTTACTTGGAATACGTTTAATTGCCAACACGTTCACCTCCTTTTGTTATTTGTTGTTGTCATCAGATATTCCACTTTGCTTTAAAACGATATTTATGAATTCGGCCATTTTATCCATTGTTTCTTTTGGAGCATTTTTTGCTCTAAATAGTGTTTTTACTAATTCTTCAGACTTAGATAAGCCTTCAAGCAATTCGTCGCCACTACTCTTAGTTGAATTTACTAGATCTTCCGCAGACTCCGTTTCTGATAATACCCGCAGAGCGGGGATGCCAAAAACTCTAGTAATGGAAGCAAAATCATTATAATCACAAAGGTTATCACCAGATTCTATGGCTTCAATTAATTGAGGCGATAGATTGGAGGCTTCTGCCAATTCCGGAACACTAAGCCCTTTTGATTTTCTTAAAGATCTTATTTTTTCTGCTATGGTTTTAGGATTAGATTCATTAAATAGTTCTTCAAGGTAAGAATCCATATCAGTGGCAGCACTAATATATCCACCTGCTTTTAAAGCTTCCTCTACAGGAATATTTAATGCTTTACATATGGCTTTAATATTTTTGATTGATGGGTTAGCTCTATCACCATTCTCAATTCTATGAATTTCTGTGTGACTAATTCCAGATTTTTCAGCCAGCGCCCACTTTTTAATACCAGCTGCTTCACGAGCTGCCTTAAGGTATCTACCAATTGCTGTTTCAGCCACAATATTCACCTCCTAGAAGTAGGATATCACAAACCGAACCAAAACGCAATACTTATTTTTATGAACCAATAAGTGCATTGACAAAAGGTTCAATGCTTGATAATCTAAAATAAAAGAAATCCATTTTATAGAAGTGGTTTTTTATTTAACCTAAACCGAACCAAAAAGTTCAAGAGGAGGTAAAATGGAAATTAACACTGACTATATAAGAGAATTAGCAAGGAAAGAGGGACTTACTGGAGCTGAATTAGGACGAAGAATGAATATTTCGGTTTCAGAGGCAAATCGTGTTTTAAATGGAGAACGTAAAGGCGGTAGAAAAGTAATATCTGGTATAACAAAAGCTTTTCCCGAGGCTGATAAAAGGCAGCTTTTTATTTTACCTGAAACCGAACCAAAAAGTTCGTATCCTCATGCTTTTGATTGTATTGTTCCCAATATACCGTACATAAAAAGAATGATGCACTCGTTAGGTTGGTCTGGAAGTGATTTAGCAAGGCACATGGGTGTTTCTGTAACAGAAGCTAACAGACTGCTTAGAGGTGCCCGAAAAGGAGGCAAAAAGGCAATTGGTGGTTTTTTGAAAGCTTTTCCCGATGAAAAATGGGAGCATTTGTTTATTCTCAACAATTCCAAACAGTAGGTAAAAAGGAGGTTCGATTATATGCAGAGTATAAAAAACAGTTCTGGCAAGCTTGTTTGCCGCATTGATTCAAGTCAGAGAATTGTTGAAATAGTACATAAGGGTATACGTACCGTCATTCGCTTCCTAGATGACGGAACCTATGAAGTCAAAAATAGTGAAGTCATGAAGATAGCTTAAGTTAACCCGAAATAATCCGCAGAGCCGCTGGACGGACAGGATAAACACTTTATAAGTGTTTCCTGCCCGTCTTTTTTTCTGCTCTGCGGATAAAAGATAACCGGCTCTTGCGGATTTTTCAAAGCCAAATTTTGAAAACCAAAGGAGCCAAAATTATGTCAAGAAAGTACAAAACAAGCAATAAGAACAGAACCAACTACATTTATTACACCGCTGAAGGAACAAAGATTATTATTACCCCTGGTGAAGACGGAGTCACCGAAGCTGACATCGAGCTTTTACATTCGATGGATGACATTGAAGTGGACGAGCAGCGCCGTTACGATTACCGAGTTACTACCCATCTGGATGCTTATTACGATGGTGAAAGTGAAGCAGCAAATGATCGCAATAAGTATCTGGCCGATGATAACACAAACCCCGAAAAACTTTACATAACAAATGAAGAGGAACAGGATCATCAAACTGCCCTGGACAAGCTTGCCGAGGCTATGGGTTGTCTCTTGCCTCAGCAAAAAGAGCTTTTCAAAAAGGTTTATTTGGACAAACGTACCAACACAGATATTGCTGCTGAAGAAGGAGTGACGGAAGCGGCTATCCGTAACCGCCTGAAAAAGATACACGAAAAATTAAGAAAAATTTTTTTCTGATAGGGTTCGAATGAACCCTCTTTTTCGCTTATCGGTGAGGGGCAGGAAAACCGCCCCGGAAAGGAGACGGAATATGAGCTTTAAACACAAAGTCACAATCAATGTGGCTAAACCAGGTGGCGGACAAAGCCCTGTAATTCAAAGCAGCAGACAGACAATCCGAAGTAAACTGCTCGATTTGTTGTTCGGTAAAAAGGTAAGTCTGCTTGTAATTACACCCGGTGACTCGGTCGAAACGGTAGAAATCAAGGAAATCAGGGAAGGAGGTGTGGAGCATGAGCAAAATCAAGCTTCTTCTCGATGTGGTCTCAGATCTTAGATCGCTGGCAGACAGCGTTCAGGCTGTTGCAGAAGCAATAGCAAAAGCAACTAACGAGCCTGATGAAATACCAAAACCGGAGCAATCTGCACAGGAAAAACAACCAAAAGAAAAGCAGGTTACCTTGGAAGAGGTAAGGGCTGTACTTGCTGAAAAGAGTCATGACGGATTTACGGCTGAAGTTCGAGCATTACTGCAAAAGTATGGTGCATCTAGGCTCAGTGAGATTGACCCTGGCAAGTATGCCGCGCTTCTTGCGGATGCGGAGGGACTGAAATGAGCAAACATGCAATTCTCTCTGCATCGGGAGCCCATCGCTGGATGAATTGTACACCGTCGGCCAGATTGGAACTAGAGTTTGATGATAACAGTGGTGAAGCTGCAGCCGAAGGAACTGCTGCCCATGCATTAAGTGAGCATAAGCTTCGCAGGGTGTTGAAGATGCGGTCAAAAAAGCCGGTTTCACCTTATGACTCTGATGAGATGGATACCTTCACTGATAGCTATGTTGAATTTGTACTTGAAGTCATTGAACAGGCAAAGCAGGCCTGTAGTGATCCGATGGTCTTAATTGAACAGCGATTGGACTTCTCAAAATATGTACCCGATGGTTTTGGAACGGGTGACTGCTTAATTATCTTTGATGGAACCCTTCATATAATTGATTTCAAGTATGGTCAGGGTGTTCTGGTAAACGCAGAGGAGAACCCGCAGATGAAGCTCTATGCCCTTGGTGCACTGGAGTTATTCGATGGCATCTATGATATCGATAACGTTTCAATGACAATCTACCAACCACGCAGGGAAAATGTCAGCACATACACAGTAATGAAGGAAAGCTTGTATCAGTGGGCAGAGGAAATTTTAAAGCCAAAAGCTGAGTTAGCTTTTGCCGGTGACGGCAATTACTGCCCTGGAGAATGGTGCCAATTTTGCCGAGCAGCAGTGAAATGCCGGGCAAGAGCGGAAGCCAAGATGAAACTGGCAGCGTTCGAGTTTGCTTTGCCGCCATTACTGTCAGATGAGGAAATCTCAGAGATTCTTTCATCTATCGGAGATCTTACCAGCTGGGCAAACGAAATTATGGCCTATGCAACAGATGCAGCAGTTAATCATGGAAAGCATTGGCCGGGATTTAAGGTAGTAGAAGGTCGCTCCAACCGTAAATACACAGATGAAGAAGCAGTCGCTGAAGCGGCGAAAAATGCAGGCTATCGCGATATTTACAAGCAAAGTCTCATCAGCATTACTGAAATGGAAAAATTGATGGGCAAACCCAAGTTTAATGAAATCCTTGGTGGTCTGGTCATGAAGCCATCGGGAAAACCAACGCTAGTGCCTGTTTCAGACAAGCGTCCTGAAATGAATATATCATCAGCAAAAAAAGATTTTATGGAGGTTTAATACTATGTCAAACACAGCAAAAAGAATTAACCCTACGAAAGTGATCACTGGAATTGTGAGACTCTCTTATGCCAACGTCTGGGAACCGAAATCCATTAATGGCGGCGCTGAAAAATACAGCGTGAGCCTGATTATCCCTAAGAGCGATACTAAAACACTTAATGCCATCAATGCAGCAGTGAATGCCGCAATTGAAGAAGGCAAAGGTAAGTTCGGCGGCAAAATTCCGAACAAAGCCGCGCTCAAACTCCCTTTGCGAGATGGCGATATCGACCGTCCAGATGATGAAGCTTATGCAAATAGCTATTTCATCAATGCCAATAGCAACACTGCACCCCAAATTGTAGACAGGAACGTTAATCCGATTCTTGACCGTTCTGAAGTTTACTCCGGTGTGTATGCAAGAGTAAGTATCAACTTCTATGCCTTCAACTCCAATGGCAACAAAGGCATTGCATGTGGTCTAGGCAATATTCAGAAAATACGTGATGGTGAACCGCTGGGTGGTAGAACAAATGCCGCTGACGATTTTGCCATCGATGTGGATGACGATTTCCTGTCATGAGAACGCTCAGCATTGACCTGGAGACATTTAGTAGTGTAGACCTCGCCAAAAGCGGGGTCTATCGCTATGCTGAAGCTCCGGATTTTGAAATTTTGCTTTTTGGATATAGTGTTGATGGAGGACCAGTACGGGTTATTGACATAGCAAACGGGGAAACGCTTCCAGAAGATATTCAATGCGCGATATTAAATCGGAATATCACGAAGTGGGCATTCAATGCACAGTTTGAACGAATCTGTTTGTCCCGGTACCTTGGCATCTGGCTGGAACCTAATTCCTGGCGTTGCACGATGGTTTGGTCTGCGTATCTAGGACTTCCGCTTTCTTTAGAGGGTGCAGCCTTGGTGACCGGTGCTGATAAACAAAAACTTACTGAAGGCAAGGAACTGATTCGGTATTTCTCCGTCCCATGTAAGCCAACTCAGACAAATGGCGGCCGTACCCGAAATTTACCGGAGCATGCTCAGGATAAATGGGAACGGTTCAAAGCATATAACGCCCGAGATGTAGAAACGGAACTGGCGATACAGTCGCGACTTGAAAAGTTCCCGATGCCTGAACATGAGTGGCAGAACTATATCCTAGACCAGCAGATTAACGATAGGGGCATCCAGTTAGATTTGGAATTAGTAAAGCAAGCCATCCGATGCGATGATCAGACGAGAGAAGTGCTTACGAACCGAATGCGTGTCCTTACTAAATTAGAAAACCCAAACTCAGTCGCCCAGATGAAAACCTGGCTTTCTGAGAACGGTCTGGAAATAGAAAGCCTAGATAAGGCATCAGTAAAAACATTACTGCGGACAGCACCGGATCATCTAAGTGAAGTGCTGGAACTGCGGCAGTTGTTGGCCAAGTCCAGCGTAAAGAAATACACAGCGATGGAAAATGTCGTTTGTGCTGATGGGCGAGCACGCGGTCTATTGCAATTTTATGGAGCTAATCGTACAGGTCGATTTGCAGGAAGACTCATTCAGGTACAAAACCTTCCGCAGAATCACTTGCCTGACTTGGAACAAGCACGAAGCCTTGTTCGCAGCGGACAGTTTGAAGCATTAGAGATGCTGTATAATTCTGTCCCAGGCGTATTGTCTGAACTAATCCGTACTGCATTCATCCCTAAAGAAGGATTCAAGTTTATCGTGGCTGATTTTAGTGCCATTGAAGCGAGGGTTATTGCATGGCTTGCAGGCGAAGCATGGCGAAATGAAGTGTTTGCAACCCATGGAAAAATATATGAAGCATCAGCTGCTCAAATGTTTCGAGTTCCCATTGCAGAAGTGACAAAAGGAAGTCCGCTAAGGCAAAAAGGCAAGATTGCAGAACTGGCCTTAGGTTACGGTGGCTCTGTTGGCGCACTGAAAGCAATGGGTGCTCTGGAAATGGGTCTTTCCGAGGGAGAACTAAAACCGCTGGTAGCTGCATGGCGAAATACTAATCCCAATATTGTACGGCTGTGGTGGGATGTTGATAGCTCCGTGAAAGAAGCGGTAAAAGAAAGAACCAGAACTGAGACTCATAGAATCCAGTTTGAATATCGAAGTGGAATGCTTCTGATACGGCTTCCATCTGGAAGACAACTGACATATGTAAAGCCCCAAATAGGAATAAACAGCTTTGGAAGTGAGTCGGTGTCATATGAAGGCATAGGTACGACGAAGAAATGGGAGCGGATCGAAAGCTATGGACCCAAGTTCGTGGAAAACATCGTGCAGGCAATCTCAAGAGATATTCTATGCTTTGCTATGCAAAATCTAGATAGTGCAGGGTACAAAATAGTGATGCATGTCCACGACGAAGCTGTGTTGGAAGTTCCATTAGAAGTATCTTTACAGGATGTTTGTACCCTTATGGGTAAAACCCCGCCTTGGGCAAAGGGTCTTTTACTTCGTGCTGACGGTTATGAATGCAACTTTTATAAAAAAGATTAGTTTGAGGGGGTTCGAAACCTCCTCTTTTTTTGCTTATAGCTGAGGGCAGTTCATACCGCCCTACAACTATAAGCTGGAGGTTCGATATGAACGAATTAACAATTTTCAACTACGAAGGCAAAGAAGTACGCACAATTCAGAAAAACGGAGAAACCTGGTGGGTAGCAAAAGATGTCTGCGATGTCTTTGGTGAAACCAATAGGAATCGCGCCATGCAGTCTCTTGATGAAGATGAAAAGGGGTATACGCAAATGACTACCCCTGGAGGAATGCAACAAGTAGCCATTGTAAATGAACCAGGACTGTACTCATTATTATTTGCTATGCAGCCATCAAAAGCAAGAGGCGTTAGTGATGAGTACATTTTTGAAAGAGAACAAAAGCTGAAGAAATTCAAGCGTTGGGTAACACACGAGGTTCTTCCTTCTATTCGCAAGCATGGGTTATATGCCGCAGATGAACTGCTTGCCAATCCCGATCTTTGGATCAAGGCGTTACAGGAGCTTAAAGCAGAGCGTGCAAAAAATGCTAAGCTATCTGCCACCATAAGTATTCAGGAACAGCAGATCGCTGAAATGAAACCTAAAGCAAGTTATTACGACGTGGTTCTTAATTGTAAGGATGCGGTGGCCATAACAACGATCGCGAAGGATTATGGAAAATCCGGTCGCTGGCTTAATGAATACCTTCATGATCTGGGTGTTCAATTCTGTCAGGGGAAAATATGGCTCCTGTATCAGAAACATGCCCAGCATGGCTATACAGTAACCAAAACCCATAGCTACCCCGGAAATGATGGGACGATGCATTCGAAAGTCCATACTTATTGGACTCAGAAAGGCCGCTTGTTTATCTATGAATTGCTGAAAGCGCAGGGCATTCTTCCGCTAATAGAGCAAGGGCAGGAATTTGAGGTGGTATAACGATGGACAAATATAATTCTGAAGGATATCCGGACCCAACAGCTGCGGAAGCATTAGAGAATGTAATGCGCGAAGAAAAAGCGAAAAAATATAAGCCTTGCGTTTTCATCTGCTCACCCTTTGCTGGAGATACAGCTAGAAATCTGGAGAATGCCAGAAGATACTTAAAATTTGCAGTGGAGCAAGGAGTCATTCCCTTCGCTCCTCATCTGCTATATCCACAGGTGATGGATGACTGCGATCCTGACCAGAGAAAGCTAGGTTTGTTTTTTGGCATAGTCTGGCTCAAAAAATGTGATGAGCTATGGGTATTTGGCAGCTACATCTCAGCTGGAATGCAAGCAGAAATCGACAAAGCTTCAAAGCACCGTATCCCTATCAGATATTTTACTGAAAAATGCGAGGAGGTGCAGTAGATATGATAATAGCGGTTGGCAACAGCCGTATGGATAGAAAGTGGAAGAACAAGGACATATCTTGGAACGACTTTATCGCCCGAGTGAGTACAACCATCCGTACTACTGAAACAGTTTCTGAGTTCCGCAAGATGAGCAGGGCTCAGCAAGATACCATCAAAGACGTTGGTGGCTTTGTAGGCGGAGCACTACGTGAAGGAAAACGTAGAAACGGTTATGTTCTTAGCCGTTCCCTTCTGACCCTCGACATGGACTATGCAAAACCTGGCATATGGGAGCAGATTGAGACGCTGCACGATTTCAAATGCTGCATTTACTCCACTCATAAACACACGCCGGAAGCTCCAAGGTTAAGGCTTTTGATTCCGCTGAAACGAGAAGTTACGGAAGATGAATACCCGGCGCTTGGTCGCATGGTAGCAAAGGAAATTGGAATCGACTTCTTTGATGACACTACCTATGAACCATCAAGGCTAATGTATTGGCCATCAACTTCCGCTGATGGTGAGTTTGTTTTCAGGGAAAAAGACGGAGAGCTTCTAGACCCGGATATGTACCTTGCTAAATACACGGACTGGCGCGATACCTCTATGTGGCCGGTATCTTCCAGACAATCAGAGGTGGTTCAACGAAAGATTACTAAACAGGCAGATCCGCTTTCAAAAGAAGGCGTAGTCGGCGCATTTTGCAGAGCTTATACGATTGAAGAAGCTATCGACACCTTCTTGCAGGACGTGTATGAGCCAAGCACCATGAATGGACGTTACGATTACATTCCAGCAGACTCATCAGCGGGATTGGTGATATATGATGGGAAGTTTGCTTATAGCCATCACGCTACCGACCCTGCCTGCGGAATGCTGCTGAATGCTTTTGATCTTGTCCGCGTGCATAAATTTAGAGATTTGGACGAGAAGACTACCGAAAATACAGCGCCAAGCAAACTGCCTTCTTTTAGAGCTATGACGGATTTGGCTCTTAAAGATGAACGAGTCAAGGAGCAATTTGCTGAGGAACGCAGGGTACAAGCTGAAAGTGAATTTATCGATGAAGATTGGGAAAAGCAGCTTGAACTGGATAAGACCGGCGCAGTTAAAAATACGCTAAGAAATTTAATTTTAATTTTGGAAAACGATCCGAATCTTAAAAGCATTGTCTTTAATCAGCTCTCAGACAGTCTTGAGATCAAAGGCGATGTTCCATGGCCGCATCCTTCAAGGTTCTGGAGAGATGCTGATGATGCTCAGTTGATCAGCTACATTGATACGCATTATGGAACTTTCTCTGCAAGAAACTATGATGTGGCTGTAGCAAAGGTGGCCGATGATCGTTCCTATCATCCGATTCGTGAATTTATAGAAGCCCTCCCGGAATGGGATAAGGTGCCGCGTGTAGACAGCCTTTTAATCGATTATCTTGGAGCATCGGATAATCCGTATGTACGGGCAGTTACTAGAAAAACCATATGTGCTGCTATCGCACGTGTACTCACCCCCGGTATCAAGTTCGATTCTATGCTGGTTCTAAATGGACCACAGGGTGTAGGGAAAAGTACGCTCATCGCCAAGCTGGGCGGTGACTGGTTTTCGGATAGCTTAAGTTTATCTGATACAAAGGATAAGACTGCTGCTGAAAAATTGCAGGGATATTGGATTTTAGAAATTGGAGAACTTGCCGGACTTAAAAAGGCTGAAGTAGAGACGCTTCGTAGTTTCCTCTCCCGCCAGAATGATATTTACCGAGCTAGTTTTGGCAGAAGAGCGACTCCCCACTTAAGACAATGTGTCTTTTTTGGCACCACCAATGCGGAAAAGGGATATTTGCGAGATACAACTGGTAATCGTAGGTTCTGGCCGGTAAAGACTCCAGGTAATGGTACAAAAAAGTCATGGCAGTTGACACAGGATGAAATTTTGCAGATATGGGCTGAAGCGCTCGCCTATGTTAAGACGGGCGAGAAATTGTATCTGGATGCCAGCTTAGAGAAACTAGCGAAAGACGAACAAAGAGAAGCGATGGAATCGGATGAGCGAGAAGGTTTAGTGCGCGAGTACCTTGACATGCTTTTACCTGAAGATTGGGACACCATGGATTTATACGAGCGTCGTGCCTTCATTAACGGTACTGAATTTGGAGAGAGCCAGCGGGTTGGCGTGAAAAAACGTACGTCCGTATCCAATATGGAGATCTGGTGCGAATGCTTTGGAAAGGATCGCGCCAATTTGCGAAGGATGGATGGTAATGAAATATCCGCGATCATGGCGGGTATTGGCGGCTGGAGCGGTCTTGTTAAAAAGGAACGCATTCCTCTTTATGGGCCGCAATGGGTTTATGTTCCCAAGCCATGATGAAGATTGGAACATTTGGAACAAATTCAGCCTTGGGAACAGTTATCACCTGTTCCGGTGAAACAAAAACACCTCTTTGGTACATCTCATCGGAACAGGCGGAAGCCCCTTACAAGCTAGGCTACTTAATATCCTGTGTTCCATTGTTCCATAAATTATTATTAAAAATAATCCCTAAGATAAAAGTAAAAATCGTACACAGACGCGTATTTACGCGCGTATAGAGATTTTTTGGATTTAGGGAACATGGAGGACATATGAGAGAAAAAAATATAGAGCAGAAATTAGTTCTGATAACAAAAGACTTGGGCGGCCTAGCCTTAAAGCTTGTCTCACCGGGTTTTAATGGGATGCCAGACCGACTGATTTTACTGCCAGAGAGAAAAATCGCTTTTATTGAAGTAAAAGCGCCGGGTAAAACCTTAAGGCCCTTACAAGAAAAGCGAAAAAGACAGTTAGAATCACTCGGCTTTTTGGTTTTCTGCTTGGACCATATAGAACAGATTGGAGGGATACTTCGTGAAATACAATCCTCATGATTATCAGACATATACCACTGAGTATATCCTCACCCACCCCATAGCAGCAGTGCTTTTAGATATGGGATTAGGTAAAAGTGTTATTACCCTAACCGCCATTTTTGATTTGACATTGGATAGCTTTCTTGTTCGCAAAGTTCTGGTGATTGCACCTCTGCGAGTAGCCAGAGATACATGGCCTGCAGAGATTGAAAAGTGGGATCATCTTAAAGGGCTTAAATATACCGTAGCGGTTGGTTCTGAGGTTCAGAGAAAAACAGCACTTATGAAAAGAGCACAGGTGTATATTATCAATCGAGAAAACGTCGAATGGCTCGTTTCCAGAAGCGGCATTCCTTTTGATTTTGACATGGTCGTGGTAGATGAGCTGTCCTCGTTTAAATCCCATCAAGCAAAAAGGTTTAAAAGCCTAATTAAAGTCAGGCCAAAGGTTAAAAGGTTTGTTGGGCTTACCGGGACACCATCATCTAATGGTTTGATGGATTTATGGGCAGAATATCGGCTTTTGGACATGGGGCAAAGACTGGGTCGCTTTATTGGCAGATACAGAGAAGATTATTTTGTGCCGGACAAGCGCAATCAGCAAGTTATATTCTCCTACAAACCAAAGCCGGGAGCAGAAGAAGCTATCTACCGACTAATTTCGGATATCACTATCAGCATGAAAGTCTCCGATTATATTAAACTGCCTGAGCTGGTCATAAACGAAGTTTCAGTCAAGCTTTCCGAAAAGGAAATGGAAGCCCTCGACAGTATGAAGCGGGATCTGATAGCGACGGTTAAAGGTGAGGAAATTACTGCAGCCAATGCGGCTGCATTATCTGGAAAGCTCCTGCAGATGGCCAATGGTGCAGTCTATGACGATCATGGTTCGGTGATTCATATACACGACCGTAAGCTGGATGCGTTAGAGGATGTAATCGAAGGAGCCAATGGTAAACCCGTCTTGATTGCCTACTGGTTTAAGCATGATCTGGTTCGGATACAAAAACGCTTTGAGGTTGAAGTTTTATCCAGTGCTGATTCCATAAGGAGATGGAACAAAGGAGAAATTTCGGTTGCCGTCATTCATCCAGCATCTGCCGGGCATGGACTGAATCTGCAAGCTGGAGGCTCTACTCTTGTTTGGTTCGGATTGACATGGAGCTTGGAACTTTATCAGCAAACCAACGCACGGCTTTGGCGGCAAGGGCAAAAGGATACAGTGGTCATCCACCACCTGATAGCAAAAGGCACCATCGATGAGCGTGTGATGAAAGCGCTGAAAGATAAGGACAGCACCCAAGCTGCGCTAATTGATGCGGTCAAGGCAACACTTTTAAAGGAGGTTTGATGAGATGAATATTGTTTGGCATTACTTAGATAAAAAGTTGGCAGCCATTAACGCCCTCAAGGATTATAAAAACATGGAGTATATTATTGAACATACCGATGAGGACATTGCTGCCATCCATGAAAAGATAGAATCCCCCAGGAGTTCCTTTCCAACCGGTATGCCTAAGGTTCATAACCCCAAGGCAGTAGAAGAGCGCTTAGCTTCATATATCGATGAGATAGATGTGCTAAAGGAACGGTATCGACAGGCCTTGGAATACATGGAGTGGTTCAAGCCCGCGTGGGAGACACTAGACGAGGATTCTCAGTTCATCCTCAATGAATTCTTTGTAAGAGATATTAGCAAAACAGAAGCGATACTAAATATAAGTGAACGTCTCCATATTGAGCGTTCATGGGTGTACAAGAAAAAAGAGGATGCATTGAGACAATTGACGCTTCTTTTATATGGCAAATGAGAGTGGACAAATAGCGGACGAATTTTACAGAAAATCATATTACAATAGTATCATGGAAAATTGTAAGAAGCCTTCGTGGTAAACCGCGGGGGCTTTTCTTATGCCCTTAAGGAGGTGCCGTATGCCAAAGAAGCCAAAACGGCCTTGCTCTTTCCCAAGCTGTCCCGAGTTAACGGATGGTCGTTTTTGTGAAAAGCATGCGAAACAAGAAGCTTCTCGTTATGAAAAATATGACCGCGATCCTGCCGTGAAAAAACGTTATGGAAGGACGTGGAAACGAATCCGTGACCGCTACATTGCGGCGCATCCTCTTTGCGAACAATGCCAGAAGAATGGACGGATCACACCCGCTGAAGAAGTACACCACATCAAGCCGCTTTCCCAAGGTGGTACCAACGACGTGAGAAACCTCATGTCTTTATGTACTCCCTGCCACTCTGAGATCACTGCTCGAGAAGGCGGCCGATGGGGTCGACGGTAGGGGCGGTCAAAATCTCTGGGACCCTTGTGCCGTGGAACGGGCGGGGGGTCACGCGCGAAAATTCGCGGTTTCAAACAGGGAATTAACCTCGGGTAGAAAAGAGGTGGAAAAATGGCCAAGGATGGAACTAACCGAGGAGGTGCACGTATCGGCTCCGGGCAGAAAAAGAAGCCACTTGCGGACAAAATTGCAGCCGGGAATCCCGGTAAGCGGAAACTTGAAGTTATAGAATTTAAAAATACCGCTGATCTTCAAGGTCAGGTGATGCCGCAGCCAAGAGCTATGCTTTCAGCAGTTCAGAAGGACGGAAAAACGCTGGTAGCATCAGAAATATATGAAATTACATGGAAATGGCTTGAAGAACGGGGATGTGCCCATCTTGTTCTTCCGCAGCTTTTAGAACGCTATGCCATGAGTGCGGCCAGGTGGATACAGTGTGAGGAAGCAGTAACCGAATTTGGATTTCTTGCCAAGCACCCCACCACAGGCAATGCAATCCAAAGTCCATACGTAGTGATGAGTCAGAACTTCATGAGCCAGACTAATAGACTATGGATGGAAATCTACCAGATTGTCCGTGAAAACTGTGCCACAGAATACAATGGCTTAAATCCGCAGGACGATGTGATGGAACGACTTCTTACAGCCCGTAGGGGTAAATAAAAATAGATTGGAGATGTGAAATGAGCAAAAGATTTTTAACATCTGAAAGTGTATGTTCCGGTCACCCAGACAAGCTGTGTGACATCATTGCGGATAGCATTTTGGAAGCCTGTCTTCGTAAGGATAAGGCATCCAAGGTAGCATGTGAAGTTATGGCGACCAAGGGTAGAATTATCGTAGCGGGCGAGATCACCTGCAGCGAAAAGGTCGATATCCGATACATTGTTAGAAATGTGCTTCGGGATGTTGGATACAACCCATGGAAGTTTTTGATTTATGTATTTGTGCATAGACAGAGCCAGGATATTGCAGCTGGTGTTAATACAGCACTTGAAGCAAGAGAAGGTATTAACGAGCAGTATGGTTCTATGGGTGCCGGTGACCAGGGCACTATGTACGGTTATGCAACAGATGAAACGCGAGAGATGCTTCCCCTCCCTCTAGTACTCTCACATAGGATCGTGAAGCGATTGGACGATGTCCGCAAAGGTAAACTTATAAAGGGCATTCTTCCAGATGGCAAAGCACAAGTTACAGTGGAATATGATGGCGATACTCCTGTAAGAGTAAAAACTATAGTCATTTCAGTTCAGCATAAAGAGGACAAGACTCAAGAGGAACTTCGTTCAGATATTTTAAATAATGTCCTCTGGCAATGCTTTGAGGATTTTCCTTTTGATAACGATACTGAGATTCTTATAAACCCGTCCGGTAGATTTGTAGAGGGAGGTCCCGCAGCCGATACAGGACTTACTGGAAGAAAGCTGATGGTCGATACCTATGGCGGGCTTGCATCCCATGGTGGCGGTGCCCTTTCTGGTAAAGACCCCACCAAGGTTGATAGAAGCGGCACATATATGGCTCGATACATAGCCAAGCATATTGTTTGGTGCGGCTATGCAAAAAGATGCGAAGTCAGTGTATCCTACGCCATCGGTAAAGCAAATCCGGTGGCTTTTTCTGTTAACACTCTAAACACCGGTATTGTGCCTGATGAGATACTAACCCTTGCGGCACAGGAGGTTTTCAGTCTCAAACCTGCTGCGATTATAGAAAAACTGCGCCTGCGCAACGTAATCTATTCCGATACGGCTGTTTATGGACATTTCAATAGCTGTCTTTTCCCTTGGGAAGATGTAAATAAGTCCAATGAATTAAGAAAGGCGGTGGAGAAGTATGCTGATAGAGAAGTTGAAGATAGAACAGCTCATCCCTGCCGAGTATAATCCCAGGAAGGATTTAAAGCCGGGGGATGCAGAGTATGAAAAACTAAAACGCTCCCTTGAGGAGTTTGGATATGTAGAGCCTATTATATGGAACAAAACCACGGGACATGTCGTCGGCGGTCATCAGCGTTTGAAAGTGCTGATTAGCATGGGAATTAGCGAAGTGGAATGTGTCATTGTCGAGATGAATGAGGAAAAAGAAAAGGCGCTTAACATAGCACTTAATAAAATCAACGGTGATTGGGACAAAGATAAATTGGCGCTTCTTATTACAGATTTAAATGCTGCGGATTTTGATGTTTCACTTACCGGTTTTGACCCCGGCGAAATAGATGACCTATTCAAGGATAATGTCAGGGATAAAATTAAAGAAGATGATTTCGATGTGGACAGCGAGCTGAAACAGCCCGCTGTTTCGCGTTTAGGGGATGTGTGGATACTTGGACGGCATCGGCTGGTCTGCGGAGACAGTACGAAGAAAGAAACATTTGATACTTTGATGGATGGTAAAACAGCAAACCTTGTGGTCACTGACCCGCCGTACAATGTCAACTATGAAGGTTCAGCAGGAAAAATCAAAAACGACAATATGGGCAACGATGCTTTTTATCAGTTCCTGCTTGATGCTTTTAGGAATACAGAACATGTTCTGTCGCAGGACGGCAGTATATATGTGTTTCATGCTGATACCGAAGGCTTGAATTTCAGAAGGGCTTTTGCAGATGCTGGATTCTATCTTTCCGGCACCTGTATATGGAAAAAGCAATCTCTTGTTCTTGGCCGCTCACCATACCAGTGGCAGCACGAACCGGTACTGTTTGGGTGGAAAAAGAAAGGCAAGCACCTATGGTATTCTGACCGCAAGCAATCTACCATCTGGGAGTTTGATAAGCCGAAAAAGAATGCCGATCATCCGACCATGAAGCCGGTTGCCCTACTTGCCTATCCGATTATGAATTCAAGCCTTACAAATAGCATTGTGCTTGACCCCTTTGGCGGCTCTGGTTCGACATTAATTGCCTGCGAACAATCCAATAGGATCTGCTTTACGATAGAGCTTGATGAAAAATACTGCGATGTCATTGTAAAGCGGTACATTGAGCAAGTCGTTTCATCAGACGGTGTATTTCTTTTAAGAGATGGTGTCGAATATAGGTACCATGACATTGCGGAGGTAGCTCCCAAAGAAGCGCAAATTAACGTTGGATAGCCTCTTTGACGGGAGCGGTGATTTCTGCTCGATAGAGATGGTACAGAAAGAGCCGGAATACACATTTTTCAGAGAAACAGCTTGCTATTTAACAGCTTTAGAGTGATATATGTAAGCACCAAAGAAGCAAAGGAGGCTTACAAAAATGGAAATCAGATTTAACGTAACTGGTCCAAGACGCAAGGAACTGGTAAATGCCGTGAGTGAAATTGCCGACTGTCCTGCAATATATAAGGGCGCACCGACCTTTGCCTACGAGATCAGTGGTTTTACCGTCGACAAGGAGGGCACGCTCTCGTTTGACAACATGATGGATAGTAAGCAAGTGGAAAGGATACTGGATGGGCTTGCAGAGCGGGGCTTCAAATGTGAAACCAACGACAGCCTTACCATTGAGATGCCGCTGGAGGGTTTTACAGACACAGCACTTGAGAATCTCGACAGGCTTGTCGCAAGTAAGGCGGCCCTTATTAAAAAAGCTATTGGAGCAGACGCACTCCCCATCGAGCGAACAGAAACAACGCTTAAATTTCCTTGGTTCAAGTTCGATACGAACGGCGAAACAGTTGCAGCCTACACACAGTTTATAGGTGCACTTTGCGCGGCAGCCAAGGAGCAGAAGCGTGTGACGGCCAAAGAAAAGCCTGTAGAGAACGAGAAGTTTGCCTTTCGCGTATTCCTCATCAGACTGGGCTTTGTGGGTGACGAGTACAAGGCTGCACGGAAAGTGCTTCTAAAGAACCTTTCAGGCAACAGTGCATTCAAGAACGGCATGCCGCCTAAAGCAGAGGTGACTGCCGATGAATAAGTTTCCCTCAATGGAGATTGTGGAGCGGCTCCGCAAGCAATACCCGTCTGGTACACGCGTGGAACTGGTATGTATGAATGATCCATACTCCAAGCTGAAACCAGGTGATAGGGGCACCGTGGACTTCATCGATGATACCGGCACTATCTTTTGCTGTTGGGACTGCGGTTCAACTCTCGGTGTCGTATACGGTGAGGATGCTGTTAGAAAACTGTAAATTACACAGTTTGCAGACATACACAACCCATATATTTGTGTGGATTTTTCCTCTGATAATGCTTGCTATATAAGGCCTTTAGAGTGATATATGTACATGCCGAAAGGCAAACGCACACCACTCAAAAGGAGGAAAACCACAATGTTTACAAACAAATTCGGGATTGAAATTGAATTTACGGGCATCACGCGCGGTGATGCGGCGAAGGCAGCGGCCGAGTACCTCGGAGGCACAGTCACCAACACGGGCGATTATTACGATACCAAAAAAGTCATCGCGCCGGACGGCAGGGTCTGGAAGTTCATGAGCGATGGTAGCATTTCCTGCCAAATGAAACAAGGTCGGAAGAAGGTGGCAGCTACCCGCGAATATAGTGTGGAACTGGTCAGCCCCATCCTTACCTACCGCGAGGATATTGATACTTTGCAGGAACTGGTGCGCAAACTTCGGAAGGCCGGAGCATTTGCCAACCCATCCTGCGGGATTCACATACATCTTGACGGCTCAAATCACACGCCTAGGAGCATCCGCAATTTTGTTAACATCATTGCCAGCAAGAACGACCTTTTCTACAAGGCGCTCCAAATTGCTCCTGAGCGGATGAGCTACTGCAAGAAGATGGATAGCCTGCTGGTTGACAAGATGAACCGCAAAAAACCCAAGACCATGAGACAGATTGAGGAAATTTGGTACGCGGACTACAGCGAGAGCCGCGACAGGCATTACCACCACAGCCGCTACCACTTCCTAAATTTGCATAGCTTTTTCACGGGCAACCACACTGTGGAACTGCGGGGGTTCAATAGCGAACTCCACGCGGGCAAGATCCGAAGCTACATTGTTCTTGCCCTGGCACTTAACCATCAGGCCCTGACGCAGAAATGTGCCTCAGCAAAGAAACCGCAGACTGAGAATGAGAAGTTCGCCATGCGGACTTACCTTAACCGCATTGGCTTCATCGGCGAGGAGTTTGCAAACTGCCGCGAACACTTAACCGCTCATTTGGACGGCTCGGCAGCCTGGCGGTTTCGGGCGGCTTGAATCTCCCGAAAAGACTAATTTGAGGAAAGAGGATATCGATTATGGGTAAGAAACTCTATATCGCTTACGGTTCCAATCTGAACCTTTCGCAGATGGCGTCACGCTGCCCTACCGCAAAGGTGCTGGGCACCAGCGAAATGAAAGGCTGGCGGCTCCTTTTTAGAGGTGCACATGCTGGTGCTGTGGCGACCGTTGAGCCTTTCAAAGGCGGCAGCGTCCCTGTGCTTGTTTGGGAGATAACGCCCGCCGACGAAGCAGCACTCGATCGCTACGAGGGATGGCCGTTCCTTTATCGCAAGGAAAATGTGAAAGTGAAGCTAAACGGCAAATCCGTTACCGCAATGGTCTACATCATGAACGATGGAAGACCGCTGGGTCAGCCGAGCTGCTATTATTACAGTACAATTTTGGAAGGCTATAAGAGCGCGGGCTTTGATGTGGATATCCTGCGCAAAGCAACAACTGACTCGGTGGATACGGAGGAAGCAGCCTGTGAATGAGAGAATTAAGGAGCAAATCCTTTCCATCCGGGAAAGCGGGGTCACGAACATGTTTGATGTGAACCGAGTCCAGTATGAAGCCAATGAACGCGGCTTTTATGAATTGGTGGTATATTTGACAGAACATAAAGCTGAATATGCCCACTTCATACTGACCGGCGAAGTGGAATGAAACGTTGTAATTAAGCAATAAAAACAGGGCAAATGTAAAGAGCTTCTAAGTAGGCTCTTTTTCTTTTGCCCATTTTCATAAGAGAGGCGGTGCCTATGCGAAAACTGAAAAAATATAAGCCGACCGCCTTTATAGCTGAGGGGTCATATTATGACAAGGATGCTGCCGATTACGCCGTGTCTTTTATCGAAGCGCTCTCCCATACTAAAGGTTCATGGGCGGGAAAGCCTTTTGAACTCATCGACTGGCAGGAGCAAATCGTCCGTGATTTATTCGGTATCTTAAAGCCGAATGGATACCGACAGTTTAACACGGCGTATGTAGAAATACCTAAAAAGATGGGAAAAAGTGAGCTTGCTGCGGCAATCGCACTTCTCCTCACATGCGGTGACGGTGAGGAGCGGGCAGAGGTGTACGGTTGCGCCGCCGATCGTCAGCAGGCTTCTATCGTATTCGAAGTCGCTGCCGATATGGTACGGATGTGCCCTGCACTTAACAAGCGCGTAAAGCTGCTGGCTTCCACTAAGCGGCTGGTATACCTGCCGACCAACAGCTTCTATCAGGTACTGTCGGCTGAAGCTTACTCTAAACACGGCTTTAATATACATGGTGTTGTATTCGATGAACTTCATACTCAGCCAAACCGGAAACTGTTTGATGTCATGACAAAAGGGTCTGGTGATGCGAGGATGCAACCGTTGTATTTTCTTATTACCACAGCGGGAACGGACACCCAGAGTATCTGCTACGAAACGCACCAAAAAGCTCTGGACATCATTGAGGGAAGAAAGTATGATTCCACCTTCTATCCTGTGATATACGGCGCGAAGGAAGAGGATGACTGGACTGACCCTAAGGTGTGGAAGAAAGCAAATCCCAGCTTAGGCATCACAGTCGGCATCGACAAGGTGAAAGCTGCCTGCGAAAGTGCTAAGCAGAACCCCGCCGAGGAGAATAGCTTCCGGCAATTGCGTCTGAACCAGTGGGTTAAACAAGCTGTCCGTTGGATGCCGATGGCAAAGTGGGATTCATGTTCATTTCCTGTTGATCCGGCGAGTCTTGAAGGCCGGGTATGCTACGGAGGACTTGACTTATCCTCTACTACCGATATTACGGCTTTTGTGCTGGTGTTCCCACCGGAGGATGAAACAGATAAATACATCATCCTCCCGTATTTCTGGATGCCTGAGGAAAATATCGATCTGCGAGTCAGACGAGACCATGTGCAATATGACCTTTGGGAGAAGCAGGGACATCTTAAGACCACAGAGGGTAACGTGGTACATTACGGTTACATTGAGCGGTTCATTGAAGAGCTAGGCGAAAAGTACAACATCCGCGAAATAGCTTTTGACCGCTGGGGTGCTGTTCAGATGGTGCAGAACCTTGAGGGCCTGGGCTTTACGGTGGTTCCCTTCGGTCAGGGCTTTAAAGATATGTCGCCGCCCACCAAAGAACTGATGAAGTTGACGCTGGAGGAGAAAATAGCTCATGGCGGCCATCCCGTTCTTCGATGGATGATGGATAACATCTATATTAAGACCGACCCGGCAGGTAACATAAAGCCGGACAAGGAAAAAAGCACAGAAAAAATAGATGGCGCGGTGGCGACCATTATGGCGCTCGACCGTGCCATCCGCTGCGGCTCCGGCAATGGCGGCAATTCAGTGTACAACGAGAGGGGGTTAATAATCCTTTAAACCTCGGCGATTGTTCTTACGACCTTCATAGTGGCTGTACCCGATTTTGTATAGCAAGATGCCGATGTAAAGTATTTTCCCTTGGATGCTTTGGGAAGATCTTTCTGGACTGTGACTTCGTAACCGAATGGGGCGAGTATTGTTTTGATCATTCTTCCCACTACGGTCCGGGTAAAGCCATCTGTTAAATCCAATGTCGGGTTTTGCTGACTATCGAAAAAGGCTTCGATTTCGTCTACGCAAGCTGACAAGGCTGGTTTTCCAGCTTCTGATGCGTCAATCATGCTGATGATGTTTTCGTCTTTCGATAACATGTCGAAAATGGTGATAGCATCAGGATTTCCATTATACTTTGAGCAATTAGGGTTTTCAGCTAGGAAATCATTGAATGTTGCTTTCATAATAAAACACTCCTTTTTACGCGCGTTAATTCACATACCTATTTTAACGCCTGTGGAAACGATTGTCAATTGTTTTATCAGAGGTGATGCCTATGAAACTATTAAAAGGACTGTTTCGTTCAAGAGATAAGCCGCAAAACCGTGTGGGCAGTGCATTTTCGTTTCTGTTTGGTGGTACTACATCGGGCAAAACGGTCAATGAGCGGACTGCCATGCAGGTTACGGCAGTGTATGCCTGCGTGAGGATACTGGCTGAGGCCATAGCTGGACTGCCACTACACATTTACCGCTATCGCTTGGATGGCGGCAAAGAGCGCGTAAGTCAACACCCGCTATATTACCTGCTCCATAACGAACCAAACCCGGAGATGACTTCATTCGTGTTTCGTGAAACACTGATGAGTCATCTTTTGCTTTGGGGCAATGCTTACGCGCAAGTGGTTCGAAATGGGCGTGGTCAGGCAGTTGCGCTTTATCCTCTTCTCCCGAATAAAATGGAAGTCAGCCGATCTCAGAATGGTGAACTGATATACACCTATTACCGTGATGCTGAAGAAAGCGGTCTAAAGCCGAAAGGCGGCTATGTCATACTCCGTAAGGATGAGGTACTCCACATTCCCGGCCTGGGTTTCGATGGTCTTATCGGGTACAGCCCTATTGCGATGGCGAAAAACGCTATCGGCATGTCGTTGGCAACCGAGGAATATGGTGCATCCTTTTTCGCCAACGGTGCCAATCCCGGCGGCGTACTGGAGCATCCCGGTGTGATTAAGGACATTCAGCGGGTCAAGGAAAGTTGGAACAGTGCCTACCAAGGCAGTGGCAATGCACATCGGGTGGCGGTTCTAGAGGAAGGAATGAAGTTTCAGGCTATTGGCATCCCTCCGGAGCAAGCGCAATTTCTGGAGACGAGGAAATTCCAAATCAATGAAATCGCCCGTATTTTTAGGATACCGCCCCATATGGTTGGTGACCTTGAAAAGTCCAGTTTCTCCAACATCGAGCAGCAGAGCCTTGAGTTTGTAAAGTACACACTTAACCCGTGGGTAGTGCGCTGGGAGCAGTCGCTTCAGCAATCGCTCATCCTGCCCTCCGAAAAGCCGTCGCTGTTCATCAAGTTCAACCTGGATGGCCTGCTTCGCGGTGATTACCAAAGCCGGATGAACGGTTACGCTGTGGGGAGGCAGAATGGCTGGCTGTCGGCAAATGACATTCGGGAACTGGAGGACATGAACCGCATCCCTGCTGAGGATGGCGGCGATTTATATCTAGTCAACGGCAATATGCTCCCGCTTTCACAAGCGGGAAATTTTTATGCCAAGGAGGACAATGGACAATGAGGAAATTCTGGAATTGGGTAAGGGATTCCGATGAGGAACGTACCCTCTATCTTAACGGAGTAATCTCCGAAGAAACCTGGTGGGGCGACGAGGTCACACCAAAGCTGTTCAAAGATGAACTAATGGCCGGAACAGGTAATGTTACAGTGTGGATCAACTCGCCTGGTGGCGACGTGTTTGCTGCAGCACAGATTTACAACATGCTCATGGAATATAGCGGAAAAGTCACTGTAAAAATCGATGGGCTTGCGGCAAGTGCTGCTTCAGTCATCGCGATGGCAGGCGGCGATGTGTATATGTCGCCTGTATCCATGATCATGATCCATAACCCCTCGACCATTGCCATCGGTGACAGCGAAGAAATGCTGCGTGCCAAAGCGTTGCTGGATGAGGTTAAGGAAAGCATCATCAATGCTTATGAGTTGAAGTCAGGGCTTTCCCGCACCAAACTCTCTCATCTAATGGATGCGGAGACATGGATGAATGCAAACAAAGCCATTGAGCTTGGTTTTGCCGACAAGATCATGTTTATGGAGAGTGAGCCACCAGATTTGGCGGATAGTCTCATCTTCAGCCGGATGGCGGTCACCAACTCGCTTATACGCAAACTACCGAAGCACCAACAACAGAAAACAGGTACCCCGATAGAGTCGCTGTATAAGCGGCTTTCTTTAATTTCTCACTAATTTGAAGGAGGAAATCACAATGAGCAAAATTCTGGAACTGCGCGAGAAGCGCGCTAGAGCATGGGACGCGGCCAAGGCGTTCCTTGATACTAAACGCGGCGGAGATGGTCTTTTGTCTGCTGAGGATTCCGCTACCTATGAAAAAATGGAAGCTGATGTGGTAGCGCTCGGAAAAGAAATCGAGCGTCTGGAGCGTCAAGCGGCCATCGATCTTGAATTGGAGAAAGCAACCAGTAACCCTATTACTAACTCACCTACAAGCACCGGTGATGAAAAAACTGGCCGTGCGAGCGCTGAATATAAAAAGGCGTTCTGGAACGCTATGCGTGACAATGTCAGTTATGAGGTCAGGAATGCCCTGAAGATTGGCACCGATTCTGAAGGCGGCTATCTCGTGCCGGACGAATTCGAGCGCACTCTTGTGGAAGCGTTGGAGGAAGAAAATATCTTCCGCAAGCTGGCCAATGTTATCACTACTTCTTCCGGCGACCGCAAAATTCCTGTAGTGGCAAGCAAAGGCACCGCAAGCTGGGTTGATGAGGAGGGCGTTATCCCTGAAAGCGATGACAGTTTCGGACAGGTTTCCATTGGTGCCTACAAGCTGGCGACGATGATTAAGGTCTCCGAGGAACTTATAAACGATTCCGTGTTTAATCTCGAAAGCTACATCACAAGGGAATTTGCACGTCGTATCGGCAACAAGGAGGAGGAAGCCTTCTTTGTAGGTGATGGCACAGGTAAACCAACAGGAATTCTGAATGCTACAGGCGGCCAAGTTGGTATTACTACAGCAAGTGCCACTGCCATCACACTGGATGAAGTATTAGATTTGTTCTACAGTTTGAAAGCACCTTACCGTAATAAGGCAGTATTCGTAATGAACGATGCCACTATTAAGGCCATCCGCAAATTGAAAGACGGCAACGGGCAATACCTCTGGCAGCCTTCCATCCAGGCGGGAACACCTGATACCATCCTAAACCGTCCTCTGTACACCTCTGCATATGTACCCACCATTGAAGCAGGGGCAAAGACAGTAGTATTCGGCGACTTTAGCTATTACTGGGTGGCTGACCGTCAGGGAAGAGTATTCAAGCGTTTAAATGAACTATTCGCCGCTACGGGACAGGTAGGCTTCATTGCTACCCAGCGCGTTGACGGCAAGCTTATCTTGCCAGAGGCCGTTAAGGTACTTCAGCAGAAAGCTTAACGGAGGTGCGATATGAGTTATAACACGAAGAACTACATGGAACAAGGCGGCGAGAAATGGGTAATTGGAGGAGAGCTGGAAATTCTGCCGGGAGCCTCTGTAACGGGGCTCCCCGTTGCCGAGAACCAACAGGATAGCATTGCCACGGATGTGGCCACTCTCCAAGCTGACTTCAATGCACTGCTCTCTAAACTAAAAGCGGCGGGGCTGATGGAAGCCGATGAAGGTGGAATATAAAAGGAGGTCGGCAGTATGGCAGTAGCAGATAATCTCCTACCTAAGGTCAAGGCGAACTTAATCCTTACGCATAACGAGGATGATGATCTCCTTATTGGATTCATCACTGCTGCCGTGTCCTATGCGCAGAGTTATCAGCATATTGCTGAGGATTATTACGAAACCCACACTATGCCGCCTACCACAGAACAGGCTGTGATCATGTTGTCGAGTCATTTCTATGAAAGTAGGGATGGCTCGACTGCCGGATTTTTTGCGGACAACGTACAAGCGGGCCAGCAGGTATGGAACACGGTGAATATGCTCCTGCGGCTTGACCGGGAGTGGGGTGTATGAATATGAGTTTCGGAAAGATGAACACCTTCATTGACATTATAAGTACAACTACGACTAGGGACAGCGAGGGTTTTACCAGAACAAGTGACACCATCCTTGCCAGTATGCGCGCTTATAAAGAAGAACGACACGGTAATGAGCGATGGGCCAACAGGGCGGCATTTTCCACTGCATCCTCACTTTTTAGATTCAGAAAAATCCCTGGACTTAGGATCACAACGGAAATGATTATTGTCTGTGCTGACGGCAGGTACCGAGTTCTAAGTGTTGAGGATGTAAGAAGTCGTGGGGTGTATGTTGAGGTTTTAGCTGAGAAGCTGGAACCCACAGTGAGGTGATAGATATGGCAAAGGTTAACGTAAAGATGCCGGAGGACTTCCTTTTGAAGGTATCCCGGCTGGCCGACCAGACCGACGTGATCGTCCCCAAGGTGTTAGAAGTCGGAGGTGCAGTGGTATTGGAGAAGGTCAAAGGCAATCTGCGCATGGTGATTGGCAAGAACACGAAATACCCTTCCGAGTCTACTGGCGAGCTGCTCTCTTCCCTTGGTGTCACGGCTGCAAAGCAGGATAGGGATGGCAACTATAATGTGAAAGTGGGTTTTGCAGAGCCGCGTTCGGATGGCGGGAGCAACGCCAAAATTGCCAATATTATCGAATACGGCAAACACGGCCAGCCCGCAAAACCTTTCCTGAAGCCTGCTAGGACTGCTTCCCGAAAACCTTGCACCGACGCGATGATCGCCAAACTGGAGGAGGAGATCGGCAAGCTATGAGCATTTTATCGGAACTGAATACCCTTGTATCCGCCATACCGCTTCCCGTGGAGACCGGCGTTTTTTCAGGTAAGGCACCGGATGAGTATGTCGTCATTCTCCCGCTTATAGACATCTTTGAAGTCCACGCAGATAACCGCCCAGGCTTTGAGGTGCAGGAAGCAAGAATATCACTATTCTCAAAGGGCAACTACCTGCTATGTAAAAAGCAGATTGTAACGGCCTTGTTGAATGCAGATTTCACTGTGACCGAACATCGATATATCGGTCACGAGGACGATACCGGGTATCACCATTACGCCATCGACGTGGCGAAAAACTATGGATTGGAGGAATAACACTATGGCAACTATCGGTCTTGACAGACTGTACTATTCAAAAATAACCGAGGACGTCAACGGCGAAGAAACCTACGGACCGCCTGCCGTTCTTGCTAAAGCCATTACCGCTGAGCTTTCGGTGGAACTGGTGGAAGCGATCCTGTATGCGGATGATGGAGCCGCCGAGGTCGTCAAGGACTTCAATAGTGGTACGCTTACCCTTGGCGTAGATGACATTGGCCCCACTGTTGCGGCGGATTTGACGGGTGCCACCACGGACGACAATGGCGTACTGATTTCGGCCAGCGAGAATGTGGGAACACCAGTTGCGGTGGGCTTTCGCGCACAGAAGGCTAACGGCACATATCGCTATTTCTGGCTTTACCGCGTGAAGTTTGGACTCCCCGCTACGAACCTGCAGACGAAGGCTGATTCTATCACCTTCTCCACGCCCACCATCGAGGGGACGGTCATGCGTAGAAACAAACTTGACGGCATGGGCAAGCACCCATGGAAAGCCGAGGTCACTGAAGGCGACCCAGGTGTCTCTTCCGCTACAATCACCGGTTGGTTCTCGCAGGTCTACGAACCGATTTACACGCCGGAACCTTAGGGGGTAACTATGGATAATGAGAGAAGTGCTGTCATCAATATTGGCGGCAGAAATTATGAACTAATCCTAACCACACGTGCCACAAAAGCTATTGCAAATCGTTATGGTGGACTTGAAAACCTCGGAGAAAAACTGATGAAATCCGAGAACTTTGAGATGGCACTGGATGAGATCGTTTGGCTTTTGACGCTATTAGCCAACCAGTCCATCCTTATTCGCAACCTCAAAAATAAAAACACGCCAGAGGATTTGCTTACCGAGGAAGAGGTGGAACTCCTCACCACGCCGTTAGACTTAGCAGCATACAAAAACGCAATAACCGAAGCAATGTTCAGGGGCACAAAGCGCAACGTGGAAAGCGAGGATGAAACCCCAAAAAACGCGGAAGTCGGGTAACGGACGAAGAAGTCTTTACCCGGCTTTATTATTACGGCAAGGTACAGATGGGCATGAGTAATGAGGATTTTTGGCTTATGCCTATCGGTCTGTTTTTAGACCTATGGGCCTGTCATAAGCAGTTCCTTGGTATAGAGAAACCAAAGAGAAACCGAACGATTGATGATATTATACCGCCGGGTATATAGAAGGAGGTGAAGGCATGGCGGACAATTTTGGGTTAAAAATCGGCATTGAGGGTGAGAAGGAGTTTAAAAAGGCCCTCTCAGACATCAATCAGGCTTTCAAGGTTTTGGGCAGCGAGATGACTCTTGTGACCAGTCAGTTTGATAAAAACGACAAGTCCATACAGGCGGTCACTGCCCGTAACGCAGTTTTAAATAAGGAAATCGATGCGCAGAAAGAAAAGATTTCTACCCTTAAGGCCGCACTAGATAATGCCTCATCTTCTTTCGGCGAGAACGACCGGCGCACACAGAACTGGCAGATACAGCTTAACAAAGCCCAAGCAGAACTCAACGGCATGGAACGGGAACTCGAAGAAAACAACAAAGTACTGCGTGACCATGCCAATAGTACAGACGATAGTGCTCAAAATATGGTAGATGCCGCTGATGCCGCTAATAATCTCGCTGATAACGTGGACAATCTCGGTGACGAGGTAGACGATGCCAGCAAGAAAACCTCTGTGTTTGGCGATATGCTAAAAGCCAATCTCTTATCCGAGGCAATTATCGGTGGTATCAAGGCACTGGGTAATGCTATCGCCGGTATTGGTAAAGCCTTTGTTGGGGCTATGAAGGACGGCATTGAGTACAATGCACAGATGGAAAGTTATACATCATCCTTTACCACTATGCTAGGTGATCAAGCTAAAGCGCAAAAATTAGTCAACGATTTAAAAAGGGAAGCCGCTGCTACGCCATTTGGGATGCAGGATCTTGCGGGCGCAGTGCAGACGTTGATGAGCTTCGGGATGACCGCACAGGAAGCGCAAAAACACATGAAGCAGCTCGGTGATATCTCTCAAGGCAATGTTGAGAACTTCAAGAGTTTGACTTTAGCGTTTGCACAGGCTTCCTCAACGGGTAAACTTACCGGTCAAGACCTTATGCAAATGATAAACGCGGGGTTCAATCCTTTGGAAGAAATCTCACGAAAAACGGGTAAATCTATTGGTGAACTAAAAGAAGAAATGGCCAAGGGCGGTATTTCGGCTGAAATGCTGGCAGATGCCTTCGAATCGGCAACTTCCGAAGGAGGACGTTTTTACGGTGCCATGGAAGCTCAGTCAAAGACATTGTCGGGCCAAATGTCAACCTTGGAGGACAATGTAGCTTCCCTAAAAGGACAACTCGCTGAAGGATTAAGCACAATGCTTTCTGGTACTGTTCTCCCAATGGTAAATGGCTGGGTCGAGGAACTTTCTGTCGCCTTCGAGAAGGACGGCGCAAAGGGGCTAATTGACGCTTTCGGCAGTATTCTTCAGGAAGCCGTAAAGTTTATCTCTGAGCAGCTTCCTATAGTGGTTGATATGGCTTCCCAGATCATCATTTCGCTGGTGCAGGGTTTGACTGCCGCACTTCCACAAATCACCGAGGCGGCCGTGCTCCTGTTGATGACGCTAGTGAATGGCCTTATTGCAGCTTTACCTGCGCTCACCACAGCCGCAGTGCAGATGATAGGCACAATCGTCAGTGGTATAGCACAGGCTCTGCCACAATTAATACCTGCTGCCGTGTCCGCTGTGATGCAAATTGTTCAGGGACTAATTGAAAATCTGCCTCTTATTCTTGATGCGGCTTTACAGTTGATTATTGGCTTGGCGCAGGGGTTGGTGGATGCAATACCACAACTTATTGCTGCTCTTCCTGCAATCATCGCAGCGCTGGTGGATTTTCTGATAAAATCCATCCCTCAGATCATCGATGCAGGTATTAAATTGCTGACTTCACTGGTGACAGCATTGCCTACCATTATTACTGCGATTGTGAAGGCGATTCCGCAAATTATCGACAGCATCATCAGCGCAGTAATCGGGTCTATTCCTATGATTATTGATGCAGGTATTCGGCTTCTGGTTTCGCTGATTCAGGCACTTCCGCAGATTATAACCACTGTAGTCACAGCAATTCCCAAAATTGTAACCTCGCTAGTGAACGCCATCGTCGGTAACATTGACAAGATCATTCTAGCGGGCGTTCAGCTGTTTGTCGCACTGATTGCAAACCTGCCCACGATAATTGTGCAGGTAGTAAAGGCAGTGCCGCAGATCATAGCCGGATTGGTTAAAGCGTTTACGGGCTATATAAGCCAAATGGCCCAAGTAGGAGGCAACCTGATCAAAGGTTTGTGGCAGGGGATTTCGGACGCAGGGGCGTGGCTGTGGAATAAAATCTCAGGGTTTTTCGGGAATGTTGTGTCCCGGATTAAGGACTTTTTCGGCATCCATTCTCCCTCAACTCTATTTGCCGGAATTGGCCGCAATATGGGCGAAGGCATCGGCGTGGGCTTTGAGGATGCGATGGCAGCAGTTTCAAGGGATATGCAAAACGCGATTCCCACAAGCTTTGATTTGAATTACGGACGGTTATCCGGGCAGGGTGGCGCCGTTCCAGCTGGTACAAGCATCACGCAAAATATCTCAGTGGTGACACCTAAGGCCCTGTCTGAAAAAGAACTGGCGAGGGAGTTCAAAAATCTGTCGCGTAAACTGGCACTTGAATTTTAAAGGAGGGGAGGTACGGCTATGGAATTGACATACACCAACGCAGGCGGCGAGAGCATCACACTCAAACAGAGCCGCCCGTATTTTCTTACCAAGATAGACGGCACTGGCAACATACGCCAGACCGTCAACACCTTCAAGGCGCCGGAGCAAGACGGCGCTTTTTACATCTCCTCCACGCTGGATATGCGCAACATCACACTGGAGGGGACGGTTATGGCGGATACTTCCGACGAGGCCTATATAAGGAGAAAGCAATTCCTCCAGATATTCAACCCGAAACTACATGGGACGCTTCTGTACCGAGGACGGCAAATTGCCTGCGTGGTGGAGGAGGCAGGTTTTACCGTTTCCACTCGGCAGCGGATACCTAAATTTTTTGTCAGCCTGCTCTGTCCGTCACCCTTCTTCGAGACGCCAGATGAGGTGCGTGAGGAATTAGCGTCTTGGATACCACTGTTTGAGTTTGAATTGGAGATACCTGAAGGGGGCATGGAATTTGGAATGCGCCAACCCAGCCAGATCATCAAGGTGGATAACATCGGTGATGTATCCTGTGGGTGTGAGATCGTGTTCCGAGCGCTGGGAACGGTGACGAACCCGGAACTGCTGAACATGGACACAGGGGAATACATCCGTCTCCTCACGACAATGAGTGCAGGAGATGAACTTCGGGTATATACCCATTTCGCTGGTAAGCGCGTAGTCAACGTCGATGGTTCGACGGTAACGAATGCTTTTTCGCTGCTGGACACCAATTCGGCGTTCTTCCAGCTTGCCGCAGGACATAACACTTTGCGCTATGACGCTTCAGTCAATATGGAACTGCTGGAGGTCAGCATTTACTACCGGCCGCAGTTTCTGGGGGTGTGAGCATGGAACTGTATATCTATAATTCAGACCGAGAACTTGCGGGTATCGTGGAGTCATTCGAATACCTGCGCTGGACGCGACGTTACTCGCAGTGTGGTTCTTTTGAACTAAAAGCTATAGCCACAACGGAAAACTCTGCGCTCCTGCAGGAAGGGAATATTATCTGGAAGAGCGATGACGAGGAAGCCGGGATTATCGAGCATCTTGAACTGTCTCAGACCGACCGGGAGATCATCACTGTAAGCGGCCGTTTCGCTACCTCCTTTCTCGCCCGGCGCATTGTGTGGAAAACGGAGAAGCTGTCGGGTGACCTTTCGGCTTGTGTGGAACAGCTTTTAAATAACAACCTTATTAACCCTTCCGACACGGAGCGGCAAATCACCGGCATAAACTTCTCATCTCCGTGTCTTAACATACCAATCAGCGCCCAGATTTCATACCGAAACCTGATGGAGGTTGTAACGGAACTTTGTGACGCTTCAGATATCGGCATCAAGACCGTGTTCACTCCGGCGACAGGTATCTTTACGGTGACGCTGTATAACGGAGTCGATTCCCAGGCGGTGTTCTCCAAGGAGTACGAGAACCTGACTGAACAAATATATAGAGAGAGTGCGGCCGATTATGCCAACACCGCCCTCATCGGTGGTGAGGGCGAAGGCGCAGATCGGACATTTGTCGCCATTACAAGCGGTTCTGGGGAGACCCGCCGCGAAATTTTCGTGGATGCCAAAGACCTGCGGGCGGAAGACTTCGGAGAGGATTACATTGGTGCGTTGACCTTCCGGGGTCAGAGCAAGCTTAGCGAGTTGGCGATACGTTATTCGTTCGACACGTCGGTCAACCCTCACGGCAATCTGGCATACAAGACAGACTTCGACCTTGGACAGACCGTTAAAATCATCTCGAAGACATGGGGCGTATCCATGACGACGCGCATTACCGAAGTCGAAGAAACCTATGACGCTGACGGTCAAAGCATCAGCGTAGTATTTGGAAAGGCTGAGCTTACAATAGCACAGAAAATCCGCTCCGACATGAGCCAGGTTAAAACGGCACTATCAGCCCAAACCGGCATATCCGAGGTGGCGGAAACCCTGAATGCCGTAGAGGAAACTCTGGGCAACTTGACAGAGGTAGACGAAGAAATCCAGGGGGACAACGTTGTAGACACCATTAACAACCTGTTCGGAAAGCTCCCTGCTCTTGAAGTAACTGTAGGCGCAGGGACTACATCGGTCGGTCAATTTGCCATGCACAACATGATTCCGGGAGACTCCCTCTACTTCACATCGTGGAGCGGAAATAAGTTCAGTGACCAACCAAGCGATGATGGACACGTCTTTCTGGTAAAACACAGCGGAGACAACACGGGAAACGGCTATCAGCGGGCAATGGGCTTTTTTATCAGCCGGAATACCATGACGTTTTATGTAATTTCTCTTTTTCTATATAATAACCCATCCGGTCAGGCAAATTGGCTGAACATTAACAACGAGCCAGTGACCACGGCGAAGCTTGCAAATGCAGCAGTCACAGGCGCGAAGATTGCGGATCGCACGATTACCGCTGCTAAAATTGCGGCGGCTTTAACCGACTACTCCACGACAGAACAAAATACGGGCCGCCTATGGATAGACGGCAAGACGATTTACCGCAAGGTGATAAACCTTGGTTCACTTCCGAATGCGACACCTGGAAGCGTAGCGCACGGCATATCAAATTTAAGTACTGTTGTCAGCTTGTCCGGCTTTGCGACAAACGGGACGGTCTTCTTGCCTTTGCCGCTTGCACGGTACAACAACTTCGCCTCGCAAATCGGTCTTTACGCGGATAAAACCAATGTCGTTGTCGAACCCGGCAATGACCGGACTGCATATACGGGCTACGTGATTATGGAGTATACGAAAACTATTTAAAAAGGAGGAAGTGGTGTATGGAGAAAAGTGGTTTTTTCAATTCATCCAGCGGTGACCGGGTCTATGACGCGACGGATTTCGCGGCATATTTTGGGAGCCTGGTCTCAAACGGCATTTTTTACTCGGTTGCGACAAACCTGCAGGTGTCACCCGGAATCGGCTTGGCAGTGAGCGTAGCACCGGGAAGTGCATGGATCAACGGATACCGCTATGAGAATACAGAGGATTTAAACATGCCGCTTGCAACGGCAAACGGAAGTAATCCCCGCATTGACCGGATTGTGGTGCGCTTAAGCCGCATCACTCGAAGCATTCACCTTGCCGTTGTTGCAGGGGTTCCTGCCGCGACACCGATAGCTCCTGCGCTGACAAGAACCAGCGATGTCTATGAACTTGGTATTGCAGACGTGCTTATACCGGCTGCTGCCACATCAATCGTCGCAAATAACATCACCGATACTCGGCTGAATACCACCCTATGCGGGACGGTCAATTCGCTGGTGACGGCAGTCTATGAATAGGAGGTGAATGACAGTGGCGGATATTAACGGAGTAACACTGCAGGCGGGCTCCAGCCCGACCGTTTATTACACTATCACCTATACTAAGAGCCGCCCGAACAACAACCAGATGACATACAACTTCACCATATCCGCTGCGCTCAGTTCATCAGGCTCTTACATTCACAGTGGCTACGCCCTGCTTTGCACTATGACCGTAAACGGCTCGTCCTCGCAGGTGCGTATTAAGGCGGCGGATGGTGACAATTGGGACGGAACCACGCCGAGAATAAGATATGTTTCGGTGACATGCGCTTCCACTACGGGTAATACAACACAGCCGGTGACGTTCAAAGTCGAATCCGATGGACGTTTGCCACTAACCTCCGGCGTGATTACTAATTCCAGCTATACGGTGTTAAGTTCTCCACTTTTGACTACAGCCTGCGGCGCACCGACATCATGTTCGGTCAGCGCAACTCTCGCAGAAGGTAACGTCACCCTCTCTTGGAGCGGAGCGACGAGCGGTACAAACAATGCCATTTCCTCTTATGAGATACAGTATAGCGAATCCAGCAATAACTCTACGTGGGGACCTTGGACTGCCTTGACTACGGTGACCACTACGGCCACCAGCGGGAGCGTGTCGGTGGCGCCTTCCCCAACGCAGGGATATTACCGCAGATTTCAGGTGAGGACACGCGGTACGGCGGGGGCAAGCTATTACTCCGGCTGGAAAATATCTACGAACTCCGTCCGCAGAAATATAGCTCCGAGTCCAGCAACGACGGCTGTTGCATCTCCCACTACATACAGCGACGAGATGATTACGCTGACGTGGAGCGGAGCATCGGGCGGCACAAGCCCAATCAAGGGCTATATGATCGCAAGTCGGACATCAACGGATAACAGCACCTGGACTTCATGGACTGTACTGACTACACTTCTTTTATCAGCCAGCAGTGGAACGTATAACCCGGAAGTATCGCGAACACCTGGAACTTATACCCAATATGGGATTTGGACAATTGACGCGCTGGATGTTTATTCCATCGAAAAAGTCAGCAATAGCATTTACTGTGATATCACGGCTTGCGGTGCTCCGACCTCGTGCTCTGTCAGTGCAACTCTTGCAGAAGGAAACGTCACTCTCTTATGGAGCGGCGCGTCAAGTGGGGCAGGAAATGCTATAACATCGTATGAAATTCAGTATAGTGATTCATCTGATAATAGCACATGGGGAGAATGGTCCGCACTGACTACGGTAAGCAGCACATTAACCAGCGGCAGTGTGAACGTCAGTCCTCCTACTATACGCGGCGACTACCGTCGTTTTCGTGTACGAACGCAGGGTACAGCCGGTGAAAACTATTATTCTGACTGGACGGTTTCGAGTAACAATGTCCGTAAAAACACCCTTCCAACTGCGCCGTCATCTTTTACCGCTCAGCCTGCTATTTACGAAGTAAACACCGTAACACTAACGTGGAGCGGAGCAGCACCAGGAACCAGCACCATCAAGCAATATGTCATTCAGCAGAGTACTTCCACCGATGGCGTTTCGTGGTCGGTTTACGAATATGTTACTACTATTCTAAGTTCCGCCACTTCCGGCACCTATACCGCGACACCATCAAGTATTGCTGGAACCTACACTCGCTACCGTATTAATGTTACGGATATATTGGGTGCTGTATCTGCTTATGTAGTTAGTAATACGGTTAAGAAAAACAGTCCGCCAGCTACACCCATAATTGAATGCCCATTATCCGGGAGCGCGACCTACAACATCAATCCGCGATTCCTTATTACCACCGGCGTAGAGCCTGACGGCCAGGCTCAGATTGTGAGCGTGAAGATAGGATCAGGGCCATGGAAGGACAGTGTGAGCAATCATGAATTGTTTTCAACGAGCGGTTATCTTGGAAATGGGGCTCATACGGTGTATAAGGCTGAAACCATGACTACCGGGAACAAAACGGTAACCTTTCGTTGTCTGGATAGCGACATTGAATCACCAAGTCCTGAGGTTATTCGTACCTTTACGATTTTACCGTCGCCCTTTGAGACAATCTCTGCGGACATGACACGGGTAAAGGCCGCGCATATCCTAACGCTTAGAACTGCCGTCAATACCGTTCGCCAGTATTATGGCATGGCACCGGTAAGCTGGAGCGAGGAAATTGTGGCGGGAAAGACTAGCATCAAGAACTGGCCGTTCCACATTATCGAGATTCGCAAAGCCATAGAACCGATTATCACACTACTAAACAATTTTGACTCCTCGTCAGACTTTGATTACCCGGATGTTACTTGGTTGCCCATCGGAACTGGCCGCCCAAAAGCTGCAGTTATGCAGCAGCTTCATGACCTAATACTAACGCTGTAGGTACAGTATAATTTCCCCCTGCTCGGGGGTGTTTTTATATACACAATTGCATGAACGGAGGTCTTAAGCATGAATACGGTTTGGAACTGGATACAGATATTTTTTACCGCTGTCGGTGCGTTTCTGGGATGGTTTCTCGGAGGACTTGACGGTTTTCTTTACGCACTCATAGCCTTTGTCGCTGTCGACTACTTAACCGGCGTGCTTTGCGCCGTAGTGGATAAGAATTTATGCAGTGAAATTGGCGCAAAGGGAATTGCAAAAAAAGTACTCATCTTTGCACTGGTAGGTGTGGGACATATCCTCGACACAAAAATACTAGGGGTCGCCGGGGATACTGGCGGCGGTGCAGTCCGTACGGCGGTGATCTTTTTTTACCTGAGTAACGAAGGTATATCCCTTTTGGAAAACGCAGCACACTTAGGACTGCCAATCCCCGAAAAATTAAAGTTGGTACTGCAGCAGCTGCACGGGCGGGATGACACGAAGCCGCCTTCAGCTGAGGTGTAAGAAAAATGCAAGGAGGAATCTATTATGAATCTGCACAAGCTGATACTTACGAATAATGCCTGTTTTAAGGCAGGCAAAACAATCACGCCGAAGGGCATCATGGTGCACTCGACAGGAGTGAATAATCCATGGCTGAAGCGCTATGTTGGACCGGACGATGGCTTGCTTGGGAAAAACCAGAATAACAATCATTGGAACCAAGACAAACCAGATGGTCGGCAGGTCTGCGTTCACGGCTTTATCGGTAAATTGGCAGATGGAAGCATCGCCACTTATCAGACACTTCCGTGGAATCACAGAGGTTGGCATGCGGGAGGCAGCGCCAATGATACACATATTGGATTAGAGATTTGCGAGGACAGCCTAACCGATGCCTCGTATTTTAGTGCCGTTTACAACGAAGCTATTGAACTTTGCGTGTATCTTTGCAAGCTTTACGGTTTTACCGAGAAGGATATCATCGGCCACTATGAGGGATACCAGAAAGGAATAGCCAGTAATCATGGAGATCCAAAAAACTGGTTTTCTAAGTATAGTAAAAGCATGGATACTTTTAGAGCCGATGTAAAGAGGGCTTTAGAAAATGAGATTAAGCCTTCAACACCGAAAACAAATAAGTACTATCGGGTTCAGATTGGGGCTTATTCCGTTAAAGCAAATGCCGAGGCACAACTTGCGAGGGCAAAAAAGGCAGGGTTTACTGACGCCTATATAAAATACGATTGATGATATGTATGGCTCGGGGGGTGTGAAAGCTCCTCGAGCTATTTTTTTATGCTCTTTTAGGGGGTTCGAACAGCACGGTTTTTTTGCATATAGGTGCAGGAGCCTTTCCTGCAGATTTGGAGGTCAGCCTATATGCAAATTACAAAAATTATAGATATGCCAAATGCGCCGTTCGTTTCAAAACGTAAGCCTTTGACGGAAGAGGAGCTTCAAAGGGAATTCGATTACTGGAGAGCAGAAAAGATACTCCAACAGATGATGAAGAAAGGCCTAATTTCGGAAGCGGAATTCAACAAAATTATGGCTCTTAATCGCGAATCTTTCTCCCCTATGTTAGCACAGATTATGCCTTAAATCCTTGATATACAGGGTACTCAGAGGTAATATGTCACATACCCGAGGGGAGGTGAAAAGGGTGAGAAAGGTAACGAAAATATCATCAGATATGGCATTTGCCGCCATGAAACCAAAACTGCGAGTTGCTGCTTATGCCCGAGTTTCAACAGACAGCGATGAGCAGCTAGTCAGTTTGGAGACACAAAAGACCCATTATGAATCCTATATAAAGGCAAATCCGGAATGGGAGTTTGCAGGCATTTATTATGATGAAGGCATTACTGGCACGAAAAAAGAAAAGCGGACGGAACTGTTACGGCTCATATCAGACTGTGAAAACAAGAAGATAGATTTTATTGTGACCAAGTCCATCAGCAGATTCGCAAGAAATACTACAGACTTCCTGGAACTTGTAAGAAAGCTGACGGATCTTGGAGTCTTCATTTACTTCGAGAAGGAAAACATCAACACCGGCTCCATGGACAGTGAGCTGATGCTGACTATATTAAGCAGCTTAGCCGAAAGCGAATCTATTTCTATTTCAGAGAATAATAAATGGTCCATTCAGAGACGGTTTAGAAACGGGACATATAAGCTGTCATATCCGCCTTACGGATATGATTATGTGGATGGTCATATTGTTGTAAATAAAGAACAGGCAGAAGTTGTTAAGCGTATATTTTCTCAAGCCTTATCCGGGAAAGGAACCCAGAAAATTGCCGATGGCTTGAATGCTGATGGTATTGCTGCAAAAAGGGGAAATCACTGGACGGCTACTACCATTCGAGGCATTCTTGGCAATGAAAAGTATATCGGTGATGTGATACTACAAAAAACCTATACGGATGAGCATTTTAACAGGCATTATAACTACGGCGAAAGGGATCGGTACCTAATTGAAAATCACCATGAGGCAATTATCAGCAGAGAGGATTTCGAAGCTGTAGAAGAGGTTTTAAACCAACGTGGAAAAGAAAAAGGCGTTAAAAAAGGAAGCAGCAAATACCAAAACCGCTATCTCCTCTCTGGAAAGATAAAGTGTTCCGAATGTGGGAGTACTTTTAAACGAAGAATTCATGGCAGCGGCAATGGCAAGTATATTGCCTGGTGCTGTTCCAAACATATTCATACCGTTACAGCGTGTTCGATGCGTTTTATTCGAGAGGACGCAATTTATCAGGCCTTTGTAGCTATGATCAATAAGCTCATCTTCGGGCATAAGATTGTTCTTAAACCATTATTACAAAGCTTAAGGGCGGTAAACTATTCAGATAATCTTGTTCAGATGCAGGAACTTGAAACGAAGATCGAAGATAATATGGAGCGGAGTCAGGTGCTGATGAGTCTTATGACGAAAGGATACCTGGAACCTGCTCTTTTTAATAAACAAAATAATGTACTACGTAAGGAAGCAGAAATGCTGAAAGACCAAAAAGAAGCCCTTTCCCGTTCAATTAACGGTGGAATGACTATGGTGGCAGAAGTAGAGCAGCTCTTAAAGTATGTTGCAAAGGCAGAGTTTATTGATTGCTTTGATGAAAAACTTTTTAACCGCTATGTAGAGAAAATCATTGTTTTCTCACAAGTGGAGATAGGCTTTAAAATGAAATGCGGAGTTACGCTTAAGGAAAGGCTGGTGAGATAATGGGTCATACACCTTACGGATATTTTATTCAAAATGGAAAAGCAGTCATCGATGAGATGAAGGCAGTACAGGTAAGGGATTTGTATCAAGCATATCTCTCGGGACTCTCTTTAAGAGATGCTTCGAAAAAAGCAGGTATTAACCGTTATCATGCAACTATTGCCAAAATGCTGACGAATAAGAAGTATCTTGGGGATGAGTACTATCCTCCGATTATCGACAAATACACTTTTGAACAGGCCCAGGCAGAAAGGTTAAGGCGGGCTCAGATGCTTGGCAGAATACGAAAACCCAAAATGAAAGAGGATGTATCCCAATCTCTGAATTTCACAGTCCCTACACCAAAACAGCTTTATGACGATCCATTTAAACAAGCAGAATATGCTTACAGTTTAATAGAAAGTGAGGTGACAATAGATGGCGATTAATAGAAATGTTACAGTAATACCGGCACGTACCCGTATTGGAAATAACATAAAAACCGAAACTAGACCGAAACTACGTGTCGCTGCTTACTGCCGGGTATCTACTGACAGTGATGAACAGGCTACCAGCTATGAGGTTCAGATTGAGCATTACACGAACTACATTAAAAATAATCCCGAATGGGATCTGGCCGGAATATTTGCGGATGATGGAATCTCGGGAACAAATACCAAAAAGCGTGAGGAATTTAACCGCATGATTGAAGAATGTATGGAAGGCAAAATCGATATGATTATAACCAAGTCTATCAGCCGATTTGCCAGAAATACGCTGGATTGTTTGAAATATATTCGGCAGCTAAAAGATAAAAACATTCCTGTTTTCTTTGAAAAAGAGAACATTAACACCATGGACTCCAAAGGTGAGATCATGCTCACCATCATGGCATCATTGGCTCAGCAGGAAAGCCAGTCTTTAAGCCAAAACGTGAAGCTGGGCATTCAATACCGTTACCAGCAAGGGGAAATACAAGTCAATCACAAGAGGTTTTTAGGATACACGAAAGACGAAAATAAACGGCTGGTTATTGTTCCTGAAGAAGCGGAAGTGGTAAAGCGTATCTACCGTGAGTATCTTGAAGGAGCAAGCCTTCTGCAGATAGCACGAGGTCTGGAAGCAGACGGAATTCTTACTGCGGCCAATAAACCAAAGTGGAGACCGGAAACGCTGAGGAAGATACTGCAAAATGAAAAGTATATCGGTGACGCGCTACTACAAAAGACTTACACAGTTGATTTCCTCTCAAAGAAACGGGTGGTTAATAACGGTATTGTTCCTCAGTATTATGTAGAAAACAGCCATGAACCTATTATCCCGCGTGAAATTTTCATGCAGGTTCAGGAAGAAATGGTTCGAAGAGCAAATTTGCATTCAGGAAAAGGCGGAAAGAAGAGAGTATACAGCAGTAAATACGCTCTTTCTAGTATCGTGTACTGCGGAGAGTGCGGAGAAATTTACAGGCGGGTTCATTGGAACAACCGAGGATATAAGTCCATTGTCTGGAGATGTGTTAGTAGACTTGAGGAAAAAGGTTCAGACTGTACTTCCCCGACTATTAATGAGGAAACGTTACAAACAGCGGTTGTAAAAGCTATCAACGAGGTACTAGCCAGCAAGAACACTTTCCTCTCCATATTGCAGGACAATATTGCTACCGTCTTAAATGAAGAAAATGACAAGGCTACGGATGAGATTGATAGAAAATTAGATGAACTGCAGAATGAGCTTCTTAGACTGGCAAACTCAAAGGCTGATTATAACGAAGTGGCTGATGAGATTTACCGCCTGCGAGAACTAAAGCAAAATGCGCTAGTTGAGAATGCAGAGCGTGAAGGAAAGAGACAGCGGATCGCTGAAATGACAGACTTCTTAAGCCAGCAGTCATGCGAGCTTCAGGAATATGATGAACAACTGGTAAGGCGGCTTATTGAAAGAATTACTGTATTTGACGACAAGATGACCATTGAGTTTAAATCCAGCGTTAAGATCAATCTTTAAATGTAAATACATTATGGCCACCGGCTGAGGATTAATACCCTACTGGTGGCTTATTTTTATACAGATTAGTTATACAAATATTTATACAAATGTATAGACAAATATAAAAAATAGGAATATACTGATTTTAGCGAGGTGGATAATAATGGATATAAAAATTGATGCCTTAATTCCATTTGATACATTACAGACAGATTTGGAGAATGTATTTTCGGTTGTTGAAAAAAATGGGAAGGTAGTTCTGCTTAAGGATAATAAACCTGTTTATATAATTTTGAAATATGATGCCTTCCAGCCTACTGTTACAAATACAATTCCAACTGAAACTGCCAGCTATACACTCCAGGAAGCCATGAAGATTGTTTTGTCAGAGGCAGAGAATTACACTATGCATGCATCTAAACTTGCGGATGAGATATATGAACGTAGGTTGTATTTACAGAAAAACGGGAAGAAAGCACAGTATACCCAGATTAGGGCGAGATGTGGGCATTATCCGGATATGTTTGAAGCGCTCCCAGGAAACTACATCAAACTGAAAGGATGAGTGAATATGGCTACATACAAAGAGATACAAGAATATGTAAAGGCCACTTTTGGATATACGCCGAAAACATGCTGGATAGCACATTCCAAAGAAGTTTATGGTCTGTCTCCGAAGGTTGCAAACAATAGAAATGACATGAATAAACGCGAGTATCCTTGCCCGGCTGAAAAGCAAGAGGATATAAGAAAGGCATTTAAGCATTTTGGGATGCTTTAATTGCACAGTTAATAGTACAAGCTTGTATGGTAAAGTTTACCTAATATTAAGATGAATGGAGAACAGTTATGAGCGATTTACAGTCACTTTCGGAATTGTATCAAAATAAATTGTTTCGTATCCCAGATTACCAAAGAGGATATGCCTGGAAACAGGAGCAGCTTGTAGATTTTTGGGATGATATCTTGAATCTTCAGGAAGATAGGTATCATTATACTGGTTTATTATCATTAAAAGCTGTTGCGAAGGCCGAATCAAAGGGTTGGAGCAACGATAAGTGGTTACTTGATTCAGGATATAAGGCCTATCATGTAGTTGATGGGCAGCAACGACTTACCACCTTTTCGATCCTAGTAAATGAGATTGTTTCTTTTGTTAAAGGTTTAGAGTGCAACGGGGGAAAGACGGATGAGGAGATAGTCCTTTGCTATCAAACCCTTAAAGCTATCCGTTCCAAATATATATCGCAGAAACGACCCCCGCAAAACCTTATCACTACATACCTTTTTGGATATGAGGTTGACAATCCTAGCGCAGATTATCTTACATACAAAATATTTGAGGAACCGTTTAGCGGTACAGTGAATGAAACATATTATACGAAAAATCTGAAGTACGCAAAAGAATTCTTTTTGGATTGTTTGAAAAAACTGTATGCAGCTGAGGGTATAGATGGTATAGAAGCTGTTTTCCGTAAAATCACTTTACAACTGATGTTTAATATTCATGAGATTGAAGATGACTATGATGTTTTTGTAGCTTTTGAAACAATGAACAATCGTGGTAAAAAGCTTACGAATCTTGAACTTCTGAAAAACAGACTTATCTATCTGACTACACTTTATGATACTGATAAATTGGATGCGATGGATAAAGCTGAATTACGTAAGCAGATCAATGATGCCTGGAAAGAGGTGTATTATCAATTAGGCAGAAATCAGAATTCACCGCTATCAGATGATGAGTTCTTAAGGGCGCATTGGATTATGTATTTCCAATACTCCCGTAAAAAAGGCGATGACTATATCAAGTTTCTTCTTAATAAGTTTTCAGCTAAAAACATCTTTGATAAGCAGATAGTTGCCATCGAAGAAGAAGTGGCAGAAACTGTTGAGACGGACATTGAAGAAGACGATGATGTGCCACAGCCTACAGAGCCAGAAGCAGAAACAGTAACGACTATCAGTAAATTAGAGCCTGGAGAAATAGCAGCCTACGTTAATAGCCTAAAAAGCGTTGCAAAATACTGGTTCTATACTTTTTTTCCTGAATTTAGTGATTTAACTCACGAAGAAAAAGTTTGGATTGAACGCCTTAATCGTATAGGTATAGGTTATTTTAGACCACTTGTCGCAGCATCATTAACTCCGGACGCAAATGCCACCCCAGAAGAACGTGTTGAGTTTTTCCGTGCTGCGGAGCGTTTTATTTTCTTATCATTTAGAATGGCAGCATTCCAGTCTAGTTATAAAAGTAGCGATTATTACCGCAAGACACGCGATGTATATACAGGTGAACTTTCTTTAAGCGAAGTTACTAAATCGTTAATGGAAACTGCAACTAGTGATATGGATTATGCGATTAAGAACTTTATGACCCGGATCGATAAACGCTTTTCAAATGGCGATGGTTTTTATGGTTGGCGCGATCTTCGTTATTTGCTTTTTGAATATGAATATGAAAAGGCAGAAGAAACAGGAATAGAAAAGCTGGGATGGGCTCCATTTACAAAAGTAGAAAAAGATAAAGTATCGATTGAGCATATCCTCCCCCAGACACCAACTAAATGGTACTGGAAAAATCAGTTCCGTAAGTACACAGAAGATGAGATAAAGATACTTTCTGGTTCGCTTGGCAATTTATTACCGTTGTCTCAGAGTGTAAACTCTGCATTGCAGAATGATAGTTTCTCAGATAAAAAATCATCAAACAGCATTGGTAGACGTGGTTATGAGGACGGATCGCACTCCGAAATAGAAGTGTCTCGAGAAGCCGATTGGGATGCAGAGCGCATATTAAAACGTGGTATTAAGCTTCTAAAATTTGTCGAAACCCGTTGGAACATCCAATTTAAAGATGAAACACAGATGCTTGATCTGCTTCATATATCCTTTGTAAATGATGGCCGTGCTGATGTGCCCGAAATACCAGAGCCAGAATTTGAAGAAACAACCGACCAGCCTTCAGAAACAACAAGAGTACTTTCTGAACGGCATCTATTGCGAATGGATTTTTGGACTAATTTTGTACAGTACTGTCGCAATAATGGGCGTGGAGAGGACATTGCATCTCGAAAACCATCATATGACGACTGGTACGATGTTTCGGTTAGCAATCCAAACTATCACATTTTCTTTCAGCTTGTTAGAAAGAAAATATTGCGTATTGGTATTTATGTGTATCGCCCAGAGTATTTTTCTAAGCTTGAATCTAAAAAGACTGAAATTGAAAGCGTATTTGGTGCTCCCCTAGAGTGGTATACAAGTCGGGAAAAAAGTGTAGCAAAGAGGATTCTTTACTCTGAAGAAAAAGATATTCATAATCCTGAACTGTATCAGCAGCATTTTGAATGGCTCATCAATCACTTTGATAAGCTTAAAAGTGCTCTTGATGCAATCGTTTAATGAAGGGAGGGAAAACTGATTGATTGGTGCAATTATTGGGGATGTAGTTGGCTCTCGATTTGAGTTTAATAATCATAGAGATAAAGACTTCGAACTATTTACAGAAGACTGCCAGGTTACAGATGACAGTATTATGACTCTTGCAGTTGCAAAAGCAATTATGGAAGCAGAGAAAATAATCAAACCTTCAGTTGGCGGTTATGATTTTGATAGCGACTATTACTCGCTGATTGAAAAAATGACTATTAAATATATGCAGGAAATTGGGCGTAAATATCCCAATTGTGGTTACGGTGGGATGTTCTCAAAATGGGTTTTTAGTGATGATCCTCAACCCTACAACAGCTTTGGAAATGGTGCGGCTATGCGGATAAGTCCGGTAGGTTTTGCAGCAAGGACAGAAAGCGAAGCTTGCAGGCTCTCTGAAGTTGTAACTGGAGTGACGCATGATCATGAAGAGGGCATAAAGGGTGCAGAAGCTACTGCGGTAGCAATTTACATGGCACGTCGTGGATTTACCAAAGGTGAAATTCGAGATAAAATTGAGCGCGATTATTATGCGTTGGATTTCAGAATAGAAAATATCAGGGGCACTTACAAATTTAACGAGACTTGCCAAGATACCGTACCACAAGCGATTCAGGCTGTTTTAGAATCAACTTCTTTTGAAGATGCTATACGAACAGCTATTTCCCTTGGTGGCGATAGTGACACACTGGCTGCCATAACAGGTTCTATTGCAGAAGCGTATTATGGAGTGCCCGAGGAGATCAAAGACAAAGCACTTAATTATCTTGATAGTGATTTGCGGGCTATTTATGATGAGTGGTATGAGTTAATTGGAAATGAAGGTACGATAAACAAGCTTAAATTGCTTACAAAATACATTGGTAAAATCTCAGAAGCCGAGTCTTATGGTGAATGGTTTATTGATAAAGAAAATGATGGTACACCTGAGCATCCAATCCAAATGCCGTTTGTTAATTTCGGCGATATTGTTAATTCGTTTGTTGGAGATTTTTACCAGTTCTTAGAGGGGCATCCAGAATATCAGCTTACAGAATATGGTTCGATTCTTGAGGAAAACGGTCTTAAATGGGATGATGCATCTATGCGAAATGCGGATGTCGATGCTTTGAATGAACAATGTTTACTTGCGCTTATGATGGGTGCAATCCGTGCAGAAAGATTCTGTGATGGAGCGCTTCTAAGCTTTTTCAAAGACGGCTATATGTTGAAATGGCTAAAGCGACTGAAAGCTATCGATGACAGCAAGGTTTCAACAACGATTGAGGAAATTTATTTTGAAATAGGTGGATATGGTGGAAATGATACGTATCGAATTACAGTAAATAATAATTCTGCTACACTTATAACGACACTGTGGTGCGAAGAGCCGATTGAAAAACAATATTCGCCAGAAGAAACAAGAATGCTCCTTAATGCCTTTGAGGACCTTCATGTTGGCTACTGGAATAGTGAGTATATAGATCCCTGTGTTTGTGATGGAACGCAATGGGAGCTGGCAGTTAAATATAAGGGGCAGCGAGGTACTGTATGGGTTGGCAGCAATGCTTATCCAGGTAACTGGGATGACCTCTTGTCCATTTTCGGAATCGATTATGAAGATGATGAAGACGCTTAAACACATGTTAAAAAGAATCTTGAGGTGTTAAATGCTTAGTATTGAGGAATACATTGTCCGCAGGAAAAAAGAAGATAAGCTCAATGAATTTGACCTTGATGCACGTACTCAAAACATGAAGCTCTGTGTGGATTATGTATTTGAGTACTTTAATAATTATCTGAATATTAGGGAGGCTGAAGAAAAAACAGTATTACATAGTGAAAAGCTGGAGAAATATCGTAAGCAGCTTAGAGAGTATGAGCCTGAAGTTAGAGAATGGGTTGTTGGCATTTATAGTGAGTATGGGAAGCAAATACACAGATACATTGGAAACATTATGAAAGGAAATGAGTTTTTCTTTCTGTATGATACTGATAGTGAATTTAGAAATGCTTCATATGATTGCTACTCAAGGCTTATTAAAAGATTGCCGTTTCTTAAGGATCAGACCGAAATGCTTTTTCTTTTTATAAAGGACTATCATAGGGTAGAGAGCGAGCAAAGGTTTAATTTCGGAATACCATCAATATCGGAAGAAATAACTGATTGGATCGATAAAACCTGGGCAAAGCACCAAGTTAATCTTCTTGCCTTTGCTTATGATTGGATTAATAGTTTTTACGAAAATGAGGATATTTGGCCATCAACACATAGAAAGAAGAGCCAATATACTTGGAGAAAGTACGATTACGATTATAGGCAGAAAAGTAATCTCTTTAATCTTGATTCACTATACAGAAAGATGCCAAAAAAATCCTTTATAAAAGGAAGAAAGCAGGAATTCGAGATTTTGTTTATGTACTATTGGCTTCATGATATGGAAGGCGATAATGATTATTGGCAAGAGTATATGGACACAGTCCTTCCGAAATTAAAGAATAAATAAAAATATGATTTAGAAAAAACGAGAGAGGACATGATGTTGAATCCGTTAAAATATTTAAGAATTTGGAACAATGAAGATTGTCCATGCGGCAGTGGTAAGAAGTACATTAACTGTTGCAAAAATAAAGAACCTATACCACAACAGTTATCAAAAAAACCTCCTGAGGTTCAAGTTATGGAAATGATGAGAAAATCCATGGCTAAGTGTTGTATGCACCCAGACCAGGAACATTGCAAGGGAAAAATTAAAGATGCGCATGCTTTACAGAATAATAAGATCATATCGTTGCTTGCAGGAAGTGAAAGACATGTTTATATGCTTGATCCCAAAAAGCAACCATTATTAATTCCAATGAATAATGGCAAAACTGAAATGATTATTGAGATAAGCCGGATAAGTGCAAATCAAGCTACTACAGAAACATGCTTTTGTGATTTACACGATAATATTGCTTTTGCAATAATTGAAAAAGGCGCGCCGGATTTTGATGAATTGAACGAAGAAATGAAATTCGTTTATGCATATAAAGCATTTATTTTTGAATATTATAAGCAACGCATGGCCATAGATATTTTTAGAGCAAGTTTTGCAAAACAGCCATTTGCATTCAAATCACTCACGATGATTGGAATGTACAGGATGTTGCAATTAAAAATGCGTGAATTTGAACCCATAAAAGAACATTTCGACAGGGAGATTCTTGCTAAAAAGCATGGAGGTATTGAAACGTGTGTTGTGAAAATACCAGAACAGATCAAATTCGCGGTTTATGCTTATATTGCCCCTGATTACGATTTGGATGGAAATAAAATTAAACATACCGTTAAAGGTGTTATGCATCGGCTTGCTGTGACTGTTTTTCCTGAAGAGAGTCAATCATATATTTTATTAAGCTGTTTGAAAAGCGAAAAACCGATATATGAGGGATTATTTAAACAGCTTCGGAGTTATTCAATAGATAAGATTAAATTCTATATGTCGATGGTTTTACCATTGTATTCAGAAAATATGGTGTTGAGTCCCGCCTTATGGAGATCTTGGGATGATGAAACTAAGATGGCATATACTTTTTATGCAAATTTAAACGGGCCAAACGCAGCTGTTTACAGTAAGTGCATTGGGATGGGGATACGGAATGCTGCTAAAAGTAGATCAAGTTATGACTATAGTAAACGAGGCAAAATTGACTTATTTATTTAATAAGCCAGAGTATTGTGGTTGATATGTTCCCTCGGACGTCTGTTTTCCAAAAAACAGCCAAAATGCCGTTGATATGTTTCCACGAACGCATGGTTAAAAAATCGGCTCCAGACATCAATGCCATCAACTCAAGCCACGTTGAGACGGTCGTATTGATGTGTGCGTCCAGCTAAGCTGGCAAATGCTAGCAGGTGAAAGTCCTGCAGTGGTAAAGGTAGGGCAGCCACTTAGTCAGTAACCAGCGTATGGTGTAATCTATGCGTTGAAGCGTTACGGAATGTTCCGTAAGGAGCAGGCAAACTGGCGGGTTGTAACATAAAGTGAATACTGCCGCACCGTTATTTACATTTCCGAAAGGAAACAACAGGGAGTCGAGCTGCGACATCAACAGCAAAGACAGAAGACGGTATGAAGAACCCTAAATGCAATACCTAAGAACCCTGCGGTGTAGAGGTAACGACACGTCAGGAAAGTATTTGTCGGAACTGGAGAGAGCCTACTTTGCACAGGAAACTGTAAAGAGGAAGCATATAAGCAAAAGCGAAGTTGCTTTCTGCAAAGAGGCAGTCAGAAGTGCTCATAGTACCAAGGATTGTACAGACAACAAAACTGTGCATAGGGAAGGGGCACAACTTTATTCAAGTCTGTAAAGGAGGTAGGTGCCGGTGATTGCCGAAAAAGCTATAAACACCCATGAAAAAGTACGAGACTTCCAAAACAGACTATACCTTACAGCCAAAGCTGACCGAAAGAGAAAGTTCTATGCGTTGTATGACAAGATATACCGTAATGATATCTTAGAAGAAGCATGGAAACGGGTAAAACAGAATGGTGGAACAGGCGGTATTGACAAAGTCAGCATTGATGATGTGAAAACGTACGGTGAAGAAAAACTACTGGGCGAAATAGCGGAAGAATTGAGGACTGGGAAGTACCGGTGTAAGCCTGTCAGACGAAGCTATATTCCAAAACCAGATGGTAGAAAAAGAGCATTGGGGATACCTACGATTAAGGACAGAATAGTACAGATGGCGGCAAAGATAGTGATAGAGCCGGTGTTTGAAGCAGATTTTCAACCCTGTTCGTATGGATTTAGACCGAAACGAAGTGCTAAACAAGCAATGGACAGGATATTTGAAGTGTCCGACAAAGGTGGTGCACTATGGGTAATAGATGCTGACATAAAAGATTATTTTGGTAGCATCAACCATGATAAGCTAATTTTGTTGCTCAAACAAAGAATAACTGACCGTAGAGTATTAAAGCTGATAAATAGTTGGTTAAAAGCAGGAGTGCTGGAAAACGGATGGTACAGTGAAAGTATACTGGGAGCACCGCAGGGTGGAGTTATTTCTCCACTATTGTCCAACATATATCTGAATTATTTTGATGTGTATTGGAATAAAGCCTTTGGACATCTGGGTGAATTAGTGCGTTATGCAGATGATTTTGTGATATTGTGTAAGAGGTTATCTCATGCAGAAGAAGCCTTGCGCGCTGTGAAGTGGATTATGGAAAAACTGGAACTAACGCTTCACAGTGAGAAAACAAGACTGGTTGATATGTATTTTGGTAAAGGTAGTTTTGATTTTCTTGGCTTCAATAATAGATTTCAGCGTTTTAGAAATAAAAACTGGCAGTGGTATTGGACACTACAACAGATACCGTCTAAGAAGGCTATGAAGAAAATGAGAGCTAACATAAAAGAGGTATTTAACAGTCCTAGCAAGCTGCTGCTAAGTATGGAAGAGATGGTGAAGCTACTCAATCCTAAAATCATTGGCATGAGGAACTATTATACCAGACGATTTAGCAGACCATGGTTATGGAAGATAGATAAGTATATAAATTTCAAGTTTACTCGGTGGTACAATCGGAAGAAACAACGCAATTATAGGCTAGGAAGTGCAGCAAAGGTCAGAGAATTGACTAAACAGGCAGGACTAGCAAATATGTGCGGCTGAATGCTGAAGGAAGAAGAATATCGGAAAGCCGTATGCGGGAAAATCGCACGTACGGTTTGATGAGGGGACGGTGGTAAACCCACTGTTCTACTCTATCAAGGGTTGATAAATAAAAGCGAAAAAGTGCTTGATATAAAGGGAATTCCGTGATTTTGAACTCATATTCAAGCTGGGTTCTAGGTCACGGATATTTTTATTGTAAGAACATATCTAAAACCCCGAAAATACAGGGTTGAGTGGACATTGTTACTAATTGCCTACTGAGTTGACGAAATTACTGTCAAAAATGTGGCGAGTGGATAGAATTACTGCAAAAATAGAATTGAGTTGACGATCTATTTGCATACTTTAACCGCGAAATTCATGTCGATTTGGGGGATTGAAATTTCCTACAGTCTATGCTATACTATTTTAGACCCTGATGTAATCATTATATAATAAGGATTAATTCCTGGAGGAGTCACTTATGAATAATAAATCAAAAATATGTGGGAGACCTCCCGGTAAAGTAAAAACAGCCAAAATTGAAGTAGCCATAGAACCAGAAATCAAAAAAGAATTCATGGAATTATTGGCTCTCGAAGGGAAAAAAGCTTCAATTGAAATTGGTACGTGGATACGGGAGTATATAAAGTCCCGAAAGGAGTAATAAAATATGAGAATTCTATCCCTATTTAGTGGATGTGGGGGTTTAGATAAAGGCTTTCAAAATGCTGGCTATGACATTGTATGGGCAAATGATTTTGATAAATATGCTGTTCAGACATATAAGGAGAATTTTGGTGACCACATCGTGCTTGGAGATATAAACGATATCCCTCTTGAGGAACTGCCAGATTTTGATGTCTTAATAGGTGGGTTCCCTTGTCAACCGTTTAGCATGATGGGTGAAAAAAGAGGTTTTGAAGACGCTCGTGGAACTCTTTTTTTTAGAATAGCAGAAATAATAAAATATAAAATAGATAAAAATGAAAAGCCAAAAGTAGTTGTTTTGGAAAATGTACGTTCATTACGCACCCATGATAAAGGAAGGACATTCAAAACAATCTTAAATATCTTAGAAAAAGATTTGGGTTATAAGGTCTTTACAGATGTATTGAATACAGCTGATTATGGTATTCCGCAAACAAGAAACAGAACATATATCGTTTGTTTTGCAAATGAAAATGCAGAGTTTTTGTTTCCGGAAAAGCAGGAGCTTGATTTAACATTGCAAGATCTATTGGAACACAATGTTGATCAGAAATATTTTTTATCTGATAGGATATTGCCAACCATCTTATCTAATGGAACGGGTGGATATAAGGCTAAATCAGAAATTGATTTGGAAATAGCAAGACCGTTATGTGCAACTATGGCAAAAATGCACAGAGCTTGCCAAGATAATTATGTTACACAAAATGGTAGAGTAAGGCGTCTCACTCCCCGTGAATGTGCGAGACTGCAGGGATTTGATGACGATTTTGTAATCCCTGTTTCTGATTCACAAGCATATAAGCAATTTGGAAATGCAGTTACTGTTAATGTTTCGCAAGCAGTTGCAGAAAAGATTAAAGATGTATTATTAGAATTAGGAGAATGGGCATAATGGAGAGTTTCAATTTCAATAAAGATAAAGAAGAAATTAATTCTATATTATCATCTATTTATAATAAGGATTATAATTTTGATAAGAATAAAGCACAGACTGTGCTAGACTATATAGCTTCAGCGGTAGGTAACGAATACTTAGATGGACGTGGTTCCATATTTAAACAGTCAGCAAAAAAATCTCAAAAAATAGGTAAATTACTTACAGCATTATACGATGATTGTTGTGGTACGCAAAAGTGTAATGAATGTGTTATATCCAAGTATTGTAATAGTTATATTCGCAATCGTATTGAAAATTATGACCACAACGCACCAGTCATGATCGATTTATTTTGTGGGGCTGGTGGTCTTTCTTTAGGCTTTACACAAAGCGGTTTCATTACAAGTTTAGCAAATGACATAGAGCCTTGTTGCGTAGATACATATGCACATAATCATCCGGAAACACCTAGGGAACACATTATACTTGGTGATATTAATGATGTTATTGATAATATTGAAAATCTACAGAGGTTTGATGAGGTTGATGTTGTTGTGGGAGGCCCACCATGCCAAGGATTTAGCATGGCTAATAGACAACGACTCATTGATGATCCGCGTAATAAGCTCTATAAGAGTTATGTTAAAGTTGTATCAATGGTCCAGCCAAAGTTTTTCGTAATGGAAAATGTGAAAGGTATGAAATCTGTATCCACTCAAGTAATAGAAGATTTTGAGAACATTGGATATTCAGTTTCATGCAGGATACTAAACGCTAAGGATTATGGAGTGCCACAAAATCGAGAAAGACTAATTTTTATTGGCAATAGAGTTGAGATAAATAACGATGAATTATTCGATGAAATTGAAGGACTTTCTGAGGCAATTCCTAATACTGTTTTAGCAGATGCACTATTTGGATTAAGGGAACTCGAAGCATCTAGAAAGAAAAATGCTACAGAAGTAGACTCTGAGATATCAGGAAAGAAAATTGAAAAAAAGACTTCAGTTGTTGAAAATGATTATATTCAGTTTATTAATCAAAATCGAAACTGTCCCATAGTGTTTAATCATAAGGCTAGGTATAATAATGATCGAGATATAGAAATATTTGGAAGGCTTAACCAAGGTGATAGATCAGATGATCCTAAGATTGCAGATATCATGCCTTATAGTAGAAGAAATGACATTTTTAAAGATAAGTATTTTAAACTTGAGGAAAATAAAGTATGTAAAACCATAACGGCTCATATGAAGTTTGACTGTAATATGTATATACATCCAACACAAGCGCGTGGACTAACTCCAAGAGAGGCCGCAAGGGTGCAATCATATCCAGATGATTACTTTTTCCGGGGTGCATATACAAAAACATATATGCAAATAGGAAATTCAGTACCCCCTCTTTTAGGTCGAGCTATAGCGGAAGTAATTAAAAATTATTTATAATGAGGTGAAGAGTATGACATTTAATGAAGCAATCGAAAGAATTCAAAGCGTTTTAGCCTTGATAGGTACAACAATTGATAAAAATGTTTATGATGGGATTATCGTTAAGAAGTTAGAGGCATCTAATACCCTTGACGACGGAAGAACGACAAATCAGACGCATATAGCCATAACTGGAGTTCAAATGGATATTTTCCCATATCTTCGGTCAGATGGGTACTTCAATGATTCTGAATCAGATGCGGACTTAAAGAAATACTTTATAACTCAAGTACCAATGATTTTAACGAAGTCTAATGTAGAGTATCTTGACCGTAATAGTGAAGGTTCAAACATATCTTTTACCTCTGATAAAAAACGTTCGGTAACATCTGTTGTTAGGGGTAAAAGACGAGCACAAGCTGATCAAATACAAGTATCTCTAATCAACTTCGATGGGGAAGACTTTATTGCCTTTAGAAGATTATTGCATGCAGGCTCCTATTTAATAATTTTGAAGAAGCACCAATTATTTGAGTATGAGTGTTATGGCGTTATCCCGAATCGTGGTATTGATGAAGATGGTGGCCTGCAGGAACTGAATAATCAATTCTTTAAATTAGCAACTAATACAAGAGTAAACGTAGAGATGCTTGGAGAAATTGATTATGATTACGCTGATAGAATAACAGGTGGAAAGAATATCCTTCTATATGGTGTTCCTGGCTCTGGAAAGAGCTGGACTATTGAGCATGAATATTGCAACGAAGATAGCATTGTTGATCGTTTGGTTTTCCATCCAGATTATACAAATGCAGATTTCGTTGGACAGATTCTGCCTGTGGTAGACGAGGATAAACAAGTTACATATGAATTCACACCTGGACCATTTACTACGATTCTTTCTAATGCATATCGCAATCCGATGAGCAAATACATCCTTATAATTGAGGAAATTAATCGTGGTAATGCACCTGCTATTTTTGGAGAGATATTCCAACTGCTTGATCGAAAAGTTGAGATGCAGGATGGCGATGATGGTTTTCCAGTAGGAACGAGCGAGTATGGTATTACCCATAAATACATGGCTGAATTTATTTATGGAAATCCAGCACATAAGGTTCGCATCCCTTCCAACCTTTCTATAATTGGCACAATGAATACATCTGACCAGAATGTATTCACTCTTGATACTGCGTTCCAACGTAGATGGCGGATGAGACTTATTGAGAATAACTTTGACAATGTACGTCCTTCGCTGGCTGATGCAGAAATTTTAGATACTGATGTTACTTGGAAACGCTTCTGTGAAACTGTAAATACAATTATCGTTGGAAACAAAGCTAAAATGGCATCTGCTGAGGATAAGCGCCTCGGTGTATATTTTGTTCATGAAAATGATCTTAAATTTGACTCAAGAGCACTTCTGTCAACGCCGGAAAAGAAATGATGGAAACGCCGGACGAAATTTGACCCAAAC
>ENA-UOOE01000262-UOOE01000262.1-fermentation-metagenome-genome-assembly--contig:-NODE-262-length-55600-cov-4.364155_pt1 | contig 55600 bp, 59 predicted proteins | sample MGYA00245776_ERZ724021 | MGnify/ENA primary metagenome ERZ724021 (study PRJEB28704, sample SAMN03018321) | fermentation metagenome | biome: anthropogenic terrestrial biome; feature: soil; material... | reverse complement strand
GGATCTCCCGGACTGCGAGTCCGGGGGAGTTGCGACGAAGTCGCAACAGGATGAAAGCGGAGTCCTTTGCCCCAATTACATTTGTCCCGCGCAGAACAACTATATATCTCATCGTTCCCTCCACTTAACCAAGACATGATTCCATGCAGGCTTCAAGTGCTACTTGGATGATCGATCACTTCTCCCTCGGGGAGATTTTGGATTCGCCAGACGATTCCACAGAGTAGGGAGGGAACACCCCGAACCTGTCCGATGAGATCTGAACCTCTGCATCGCGAATCTGATGTAAGTTTGGGCCAATGAAACGGAAACCGAAAATTCCCGCGAAACGCGCCCCGATGCCAGAGGGCTATGACGGCGTAAAAGCGAAGAAGCAGCAGGGAAGCCCCGGCCTTTAGGCCGTGGGAGGAGTTCACTCATCTGGCTGATACCTTCGACGGGATATTCATCTCGCTTTCCTGAAGTTAATTGTGTAGCTCAGGAAATTGCCGTGTGTCGAACAGCAGCGAAAACCGGCATCTTCTGCAGACCTTATCATCTCCGGCCTGGGAATGAAATCGGGATCACCCAGGATCATTTCAGCATTGCAACACATACTTTCCTTTTTATATCCTCTATTTCCCTTACCGCCACATTTACCCCATATACGGAGGACATTATCTCGCTGTTCACAACTGCAGAAACTTCGTCTACCGCAAGAAGTCTTCCATTGCATAATGCAGCGGCCTTGCTACCAACTAAGAAAGCATGATCAGGCATGTGGGTGTTCATGACAATTGATATTCCCGAAGATGCCAGTTTCTGCACCGCTTCCAGCACGAGCACCTGATTTCCAAAATCAAGGTGTGCAGTTGGCTCATCCAGCAAAAGCAAAGTTGGTTCCTGGGCAAGGGCACGGGCTATCAGAACCATCTGGCGCTGCCCGCCGCTGAGACTGCCAAGCGTTCTTTCTGCAAGGTCTCCAATGCCAACCATTTCAAGCGATTCCCTGGCAATTTTCATGTCCTTTGCGCCCGGAGATGCGAATATGGAAATATGGGGTGTACGGCCCATTACCACAAAATCCAGAACCGTAAAGGGAAAAACCACTTCATTTTGCTGAGGCACGTATCCTATGCGTCGCGCGATTTTTCCTGCCCCTATGGATGCTGTATTCTCTCCCATGATATGGACCGAACCTGTAGCAGGCTTGAAGATGCCTGCAATGCATTTGATGAGTGTGGATTTTCCTGATCCGTTAGGGCCGAGGATGCACATGACCTCGCCACTTCTCAGGGAAAAGGACACGTTTTCGAACACATTTTCCTTTCCGTAGGAGTAGCTGAGAGAATCAACCTCCAGGATTAGTTCCATCCCATGCGCCCCCTCTTTATAAGATATGCAAATATGGGAGCACCTACTAGAGAGGTTATTATGCCCAGAGGTATTTCCGTTACACTAACAGTTCTTGCCAGATCGTCTACAAGCAACATGAAAGATGCGCCGCAGACCATGCTCATGGGCAGCAGGCGGTTGTAATTGGGACCCACTATCATCCTTGAAATATGGGGCACCACCAGTCCCACCCAACCAATGACCCCGCTAATACTGACTGCCGCCGAGGTCACAAGGGTCGCACAGATAATGATTATCAATCGCATTTTGTCCACATTTACTCCCAGGGATCTGGCTTCCTCGTCGCCCAGTGAGAGGATATTGATGCGCCATCTGAGAAGGAACAATACAAGCATTCCAATGAACATGGGTACAATTATCCAGATCAGATCGCTGTACCTTATGCTGGAGAGGCTTCCCATGAGCCAGAAAACTATCTCCGGAAGTTCGTCATAAGGATCTGCGGCATATTTTGCCAGTGATATGAGGGCAGTGAAAATAGAACTCACAATTATTCCGGATAGAACAAGCACCAGAGTTCCGGTTCCCTTGCTAGCTTTATCCATGCTGATAGCAGCGAACATTGCCAGAAGTCCGAAAATAAAAGCCAGCAGCTGTATCATGATGTGGTTGTCGAATAATAGTATCCCCAGGCATGCACCAAAACCTGCACCTGAACCCACACCCAGTATATAAGGCGATACCAATGGATTGCGAAATACACCCTGAAATGAGACACCAGCTACAGAAAGAGCGCAGCCTACGAGCATGGCTGCGAGGATCCTCGGCAATCTCACGCTGAACAATACTGTGTGATGAGTTGATGCTGGAATAGCAGTGCCAAAAAATAAAGCAGTGATTGTATTCATGATGTCATCTATTAGAACCGATACAGGTACCTGGTATCTTCCCATAAAGAGAGAAACTATGAGCATCAATAAAGGCAATAAATACATGACCGCGGTGCCATGGTGCCTGCTATCAGGCATGAGTGCACCCCTTTATATGCCCGGGCCACCCACTGGACGATGGCCTGTGGAAAGATCTGTTAGGGCTGGCATCCTCAAAGGACATGCCATAAAAACGCCTGTAGAATTCATCTGCCTCCTTTTTAATGTCAACCCCAAGCTTTCCGGGATGCAATTTGTCCGCAATATAGAGAAGACCTAGTATCCAGCGAGGACTGCCGAAATCCCAGATAGGTGGTATTACATAGACTCTCTGCTCTTTTACCGCATCCACTTCTATGCCATAATACCTGCACAGGCCATAGAACTCATCGAGCGGACGAGAGAGAAAACCGGAAATAAAGATGGTTTGGGGATTATGTTCATTGATAAATGCAGGGGATACATTCACACCGGGTTTTCCTTCCCTCTGTAAGACTTTATTAATGCTCTTTCCTCCAGCAAAGGTCACAAGGTTGTTCTCCATTCTTCCTGCATTCAGGGCAAAAAGGGGTGAGCCCATACAGTAATAGACTGAATGATCGCTGTTCTCTGCCGCAAGGCTTAGAACTGATTCCATGCGCTTGCCGATAAAGGATGAAAGTTCCTCTCCCTGATGCTCTGCACCTGCCTTTTTGGCGATTAGCCTGATAAACTCGAGATAAGAGTATGGCTGCTGTATCAGACGATGCATTTTCATAAGCGTTTCAGCGTCAGAGACCTCCCGCCAGACCTCAAGCAGTTTCCCTTCGTCAAATATTCCCATGCATATGAGCGCGGCATGTACCATAGCAAAAGCCCGGCTTATCCTGTAACCACCCATGAATCCGGCCTCACTGAAATTTTCACTGGCAGCAGTTCCCTTTACCTGGACATTATGCCCACAGCGGCAGGCATAGTCCGTCCAGGGCTTCAGAAGCCTGCATCCCATGGGGCCGTGAAACTCCCTTTCTGCAAGCATGCTCCCACATTGCGGACAGTAGGTATGCAATAATTCCGTGCCGGGAGAGTTGAACAGGTATGCGTATTCCATATGCTCGCGTATTGCCCTGCATAATCTTTCAGCATCCCCTATGGAGGGTTCCTGTTCTAGAGGTGCATCCCCGAATGGAATGAATCTCATCAGCTGTAAGGGGATCTCAGAGGAGACCTTAGATAATGCTTTTGCAGCTTGCAAGACATCAGCTTCATTTCCCCTGGAATACACTATCGACGTCTCTACGTGTACGCCCATTTCAAGAAGCCTGGCAATATTCCTAAAAACAGGAGTCGAGGATTTAGCACCACATGTCCTGTAAATACTATTGGAATATCCTTTGACCCCCACGTTCACGAAATCTATCAGACCTCCAAGCTCTTCAAGCGTCTCTTCAGTGAAATAGCAATTTGTAGAGCAACCAACAAGCAGGCTATTCTCCTTTGCCTGAACTGCAAGCTCCCTGAAAATGTAATAGTTGGCCGCCGGTTCATTAAGTGTTGAAACCACGCCCCGGCATTCCTGCTCCAGTGCTTTTGCTACCACCCGGTTTGGGCTGAGCGTTGGCCAGCCGAGGGACCGGTTGGATGCCAGCAATCTTGCCACACATCCCTGGCATTCAAAATTGCAGCCGGTACTGAAAACCTGCAGGAACTTTGCCGATGGATGAAAATGCAGCATTGGTATGGTTTCCACAGAAATGGGATAGGCACCCATGTAGCCAATTTCAGGAGATTGAATTATGCTGCCGCCTTTCTTCACATAAGTCCCGCATCTGCCTCTGCTATGCTCGTTGATCTCACAACCGATCTCGCATACTTTGCACTGCATTTCTGCCCCCCCTCTATTTGCTCAATACCACCCAGAACCCGGAATCATCCCGGACCGTATGGCAGAAGAGTTCGGTCTGCTCTGCTGCTTCTTCTATGACCTTCTGGTTTTCCGGACTGAGGCGTTCCTTGGAATTGTTCTGCCACTGGGGATTGATAGCGGCCATTTTTTCAGATATCTGTTCTCTCAATTCCTTTGTGCCAAAACCTCCGCCTATCCATGCCTGCCCGCCGGGCGCAAGAACGCGGGCTATTTCATTAAAGGCAGCAGGAAGATCATTCCAGAAAAACACGGAACCACGGCTCACAATGAGATCAGCGCAGCCATTTTGGAAGGGAAGCACATGTACATCAGCAATCAAAGGAACAACCTTGTCCGCTATCCTGTGATGAAGAGCTTTCTCCTGTGAAAGCCTGCACATCTCTCTTGAGAGATCAACGCCATAGATCCGCATTTCTGTGATCTGGGCAATGGAAATCCCCAGGGATGCTATGCCGCATCCCAGGTCCAGGCATGTGCCGCTCTTAATCCCGCTCTCTGTGACTATATGGTTTGCTATGACGGGATAAATGGGAGCAAAGATATGCTCCGCAATATAAGCAAAACCCGGGGATTTGCCATTTTCTCTCATTTCGTTATCTCTGCCTCGGGATGCAATAACATGTCAAGATCGCTATCTTTGAGATCATAGTGGAAGAATTCCCAATAGAACTCACGGGTCAGGCTGTCTAGATCCATATCGGCAAAAAGGTCCGGATATAGCATCTTCGCAGTCCAGGCCGTTCCGATGATGAGGTGTGGGCCCTGCGGCCTATCTATCCAGCAGAACGGATTCTGCGGTGCCAGATATACGCGATTGTTCTGTACAGCTTCGATGCTTGTCCAGAGAGGATCAGAGTATACTGTTCTATAGAACTGCGGGCTGGAAGTGATTATTGCTTCTGGGTTCCAGTTCATAATTTGCTCTATGGATACCTGCGTCATGCCGTTTCCTGGAGTGAGGGGACAATCAGCAACGTTGATGCCGCCACAGATGTCAATCACCTGGGAGTGCTGCGAACCAGAAGGATCTGTCGCCAGTCCTGTGGGACCTTCGGCATAGTAAACGCGCACTTTTTCGTCCTCTGGGATATCTTTTACTGTCTCATTGATCTTTGTCAGGATTGAACTGCGGAATTCGAGCAGCTTTTCTGCCTGATCCTCGCAATCAAGCAACTTCCCCACATACTCGATAGTTGGGTCGGATTTCGTAACGAAGATGATGGAGCCATCGATAGCTACAACCGGGATGCTGCCAAACTTTTCCTGCCTGCGGTAGATAGTCTCCTGGACTTCGCCGTCTGTAGTGTAACCTTCTATTACAATGTCGGGACTCATATTAATCATAGTCTCATAGTTCCCGGTTTGTGTCCCATACCAGCCTCCTATCACCGGCAGGCTCAGATAATTTTCATCCATTAAAGTATGGTTAAAATTATTTATGAAATTCCAGCCTGCAAGTTTGTCGGGTGCGAGCATGAATACAAGAATCGTGGACGGGGGAGACGTAGCGATCACAGAGCTAATGTTTTCAGGAACGGTTAATTGCCTGCCCAGCATGTCGGTGATCTGTACGGTGCCTGCCGCCTGTTGAATTTCTTGTGCCATGCACTCACAGGAAGTCATAGCCAGAAATAGCATAAAAATCAGAACAATTATGCCCCTTTTTTCATTCATTGTATCAACCTGCTGAATTGAGATATCGCAGCACTATAAATAGTTAGTTGAGCTAAAATATGGCTCTCGGCCAGCCTTTTCTTAAATTATATGAATCGTTTTTTCAAATCTGCCTTCATCAACCATGATCGTCGGAGTTTCTGGTTTTTTCTCAACGCTATGGAATCAATTTGGAAAGGAGAACAAAGCCTTGTATGCGCATCCTCATCTTCAAGTTCGCGGACTCTTGTCTTAAGCGGCTCAGGTTTTTTTACTTTGGGCCTTAAGCAGCTCGTTCTCCCGCTTAATTGCTCTTTTTGTCCCTGAAGTTGCTTGATAATTTTCATCCTGGCGTATTGAGCCAATAGGAAGACTCTCAATTATTGAATCTTATCGTCATATTATTAATAAGTCTGGTTAAAATAGATGGCACTAAATTCCCATCATACATGTGGGAGCTAACAAACATCATTAGTTTTAAATAATCTGACACAAGCCGAGTTACCAAATATAGCTGCTATTAAGCTGAAAGATAGAGGACTTCTCCAGCATTATCGGATTCGACTTCGAGGTGGCTCCTAATGAGATATTTATTTGCATCAAATCTCAGCAAACTATTCGCTTTAATTCTTACCATGCAGGCTGCATGTTCGCTTGCATGCGCCCAAGATGTGTCTGGCCAGTGGAATATGGTGGCCAACACGAATTACAACTTCATACTGGACCTGCAACAAAGTGGGGACCAGATAACAGGCACAATGACCTGCACCAATATAGCCTCTGAGCCGGTGGATACCATCAGTGGCACTATATCTCCCGACGGAACTGTTCAGTTCACCCGGAAGCGTGCCGGCCAGTGGACGCAGGTCTATTTCGGCAGTCTGTCCGATTCGTCTGGATTCATGACTATTACAGGCAGCTTTGACCATAACAGCCAGGGTCAGTATCCCTGGAGCGCGAGCAAAACGAGCAACCCTGAGCAGCTTATTTCGGGAATTAAGGCCGAGACGAGGCAGGCATATAATCCACCCGATCTCTCAGATTATGCGGCTTTGGGGGATCTATCCGGCCTCAATAGGCAAGCAATTGATAAAAAATACGATGCGTCTCTCGTGATTCACGATCAGATGATGGCTCGCCCCTTGGATCCAGGAGATATTGTGCTAAATCCTCCAAGCAGCTTGGATTATTCACAGTACGTGACCATGACCGGGAACCAGGACGGCTGGGGTGGATGTGGTGGTAGATCGATAATACATATCATGAATATCATCAAGGAGATGGAGCATCCCTATACTCCTGATCTGTCCTTCTGGTACCTGCATGCTCGCCAGGATGAGCTTATCAAGAACGGCGTCCAAGAATTAACCAAGACCTTAGTGGAGAATTATGGCATCTGTACTGAGGCCTCTTTTCCCAGCGATTATGATACAGCAAAATTGATCGATGACCTAGGCAATAGAGATTACAGCCACATGCCGCAAATCACCGATGCCATAAACCACGAGGCTGGACTCTATAAGCTCAAAACCTATGGCAAATCAACGGAGCCAACAGTGGAGAATATCACGTCCATGCTGATCAAGTACGGCCCTCTCCTGGCTGGCGGCAGTATACCCCTGGTAACGGGCAATTATGTAGACCATATAAGCGGAACGGTTTCTGGTGGATTGGTAGAGTTCACGCGCGAACGCCCTGGTGAGTGGACTCAAGTATATTCCGGCAGCATATCGAACAATATCGACAATCTGTATATGGAAGGCACGTATACTCATTCCGGTTCAGCTGATACGTTTCCCTGGAACGCCACGCTGTGGAAGTCAACTCAATCGAACCCCGCTCAAGGCTCCATTCCTTCCGATATCTCGGGAAATTGGGCTATGAAAGCGAATAACGCATATGATTTCTCTCTTGATTTAGTCCAGCAAGGGAGCCAGCTTTCGGGGACCATGTCCTGCTCTAACTGTGAAGGGCATTGCGTGACCATTGTCGGCTATGACGATGGCATTCAGGCTTTTAAATGTCTGAACAGCTACGGCGACACCTGGAATGGAAACGGCTATTTCTTGTTGCCTTATGAAAAGGTTGCCGAAAACCTGGGCTACGTAATATCCTTCGAGAATCTCTTCTCAGACCGGTCCTCAACACAGCACGCTTTTTCAGCTAGGATAAATGTGACTGCCCAAAAAAGAAACCAGCTTATCATTAAAGTGGGGGCCGAGGGACATGAAGCAAAGACCGTATGGGATACTCCATGTCAGGTGGAGTGCATTGACAATAGCGAAACCATATGCATAGATGTGCCGCTGCCCTCATATGCTTCTTCTGTCTGGCCGCCTGCTCCAAATCAGTGGTATGTGGAGATCACAAATACCGGTCCGGGAACGGCCAAGGTTAATGAGGTTACTTTGGCCCGCTTGATCAACGAGACGTCCTGTCTCAGTGTAGGCAAGTTCAGAACCGAGACTTATGCAGCCCAGAGCCTTCCAACGGTGAATCAAGGAGATACGGCAAAGGTCTATGTCACAGGAGAGGGAATGGTCGCAATGCCTGTTTTAATGGAATGGTTCAGTCTTAAGTTCTACCCAGACCAATTCAATAAATTTAGGGGATCTCTTGTTGTGAGCTATCCTCTTGGCGGATCGGCGGCTGTGGCTGATAGAGAGGTAAAAATTTACAGGAAATCTCAGCCTTCCTGCCTTAACATGCCGCCGAAATGGACTACCGTGGGATCGGTCGTGACAGGATCCGATGGCAGCTTCACTTTTGAGCCTCAGGAGGCAGGTGTGTACGCTGCAGCCATCCTGGACTCTATAGGTAATGTGGAGGCCTCCAGTTCGGAGGCTTCCAGTTCGGAGGCTTCTCTTAAAGCATCGTCTATCCCGCCTGAATTGACATATGTACCAAAGGAAATATCGAAGGTGGTTGTGAATCCAGTGGATGAAATGAGAAGGCCAACAGTCTCGCCTGAGGTTATAATGTGATAGAAACGAGCAGGGCGCAAACTCCGGTCTCCAGGCCGGAGTAAGCCCGTAAGTAATCTATTTATAGTATGCGTACGTATAAACGGTCATGGAAGTGCGGTCTACTAGGCATAGTAAGTATAATATAAATTACCATTTGGTGTGGATACCCAAATACCAGCGTCCTGTACTTACTGGCGATGTAGCAGACCATCTCAAAGACATATTCCATACCATAGCAGAGAAGAAGGGGGTAGAGATATTGAGTCTGGAGATAATGCCAGACCACATCCATCTTTTCATCTCATCTCCTCCTCAAAATGCCCCGTCTTTGCTAATCAATTGGTTCAAAGGAATCAGCGCCAGGATGTACAATTATTGGTATAACGAAACCACTATCAAGTGGACCAATTCGTATTATGTCGGCACTGCTGGAACCGTGACAGCAGAGACCATCAAGAAGTATATCGAGGAGCAGAAATCCAGATGAAGACCGCCTACAAGTTCAGGATGTACCCTAATAGGCTACAAGAGGCCCAATTAGACCTTACTCTCGAAACTTGCAGGCACCTGTATAATACGGCATTAGCAGACAGAAAGAACGCCTATGAGACTGAAGGCATTAGCAGATCATACGAAGATCAGGCTGCTATGCTCACTGTCGAGCGAGAGAACGGCAATTTCCTCGGGATATATGCCCACTGTCTTCAGGATGTCCTTCGCAGGCTGGATAAGTCCTTCAAAGCATTCTTCCGGCGAGTCAAGGCCGGAGAAAACCCAGGATATCCCAGATTCAAGGGCAGGGGTTGGTATAAGTCCTTCACATATCCAGACTCCGAGACAGGATACAAGATGGAAGGCTCAAAGCTAACTCTTTCCAAGATCGGAACCATCAGGATATTTAAGCATCGGGAAGTCGAAGGAAAGATCAAGACTTGCACCATCAAGAAGGATCTCCTGGGCCATTGGTACGCCGTCTTAGTGGCGGAAATCGAGGATGCCCCTGCTGTTGAGCCAACAACCACAGCAGGGGTAGACGTTGGCCTGAAGAGCCTAATAACCACGTCTGCAGGTGAGTCGATCCAATACCCTCGAAACTACATCCAGTTAGAAGAGAAGCTGGCTGCTGCCCAACGATCTCTTTCCAGAAAGAAAAGGGGCTCGGCCAACAGGCTGAAAGCTAAAGCAAAAGTAGCTAAGATCAGTAAGAGAATTCAGAATCTTCGAGATGAATTCCTACACCAAGTATCCCGGAAACTGGTAGATTCTGCTGACATAATCGTATTCGAAAACTTGAACATCAATGGAATGCTCAAGAACCATCATCTAGCAAAGCATATCCAAGATCATGCATGGGGCAAACTAATTCAGTTCACTCAAGGCAAAGCTGCGAAGGCTGGCAAAGTAGTAGAACTGGTAGACGCGAGATGTACTTCTCAGAAGTGCTCCCAATGTGGCATAATGGTCCCTAAAACGCTGGCAGACCGAGTCCATCTTTGCCCTAAATGTGGGCTAGAGATGGATAGGGATCTCAATGCCAGCATCAATATCCGCACCCTCGGACTGAGGGGAAGAGCCTACAGAGATGCGGCAAATAACCAGCCGGTCAGTGATGTAGGAAGCCCTGGTATTTAGGCCAGGGAGGAAGTCACATGGTCCCGCCGGTAAATAAATGGGCTGGCAGTCTGCCCTGGCAGAAGGTTTGAAATGAACCCGACGAAATTAATGGCACCAAAGCGTTTGCCCGCTCAGCAGATCCAATTGGGCGGCTGCTACTGCGGCCCTGGGGCAGCGATTATTGGCATCCGGGCATTGAAGCTCTTCTAAAGATGCAGCCCTCCTTCAGTTGGTCGTCTCCTCCTTTCCCAGGACGAGTTCAATCTACCTTCATTTCCGTCTCTTCCGAAAGCGTGCAATTGAGCGCCATATCCCAGGCAGCAATGCGGCATCGCACATTCTGGCCTCTGTGCTTCTCAAGGTTGATCGCCACTCTTCCACCCTTAAGATTGTCGAAGATCCGCTGCACAACAGTCCCATTTACCAAAAGATCGATCCTCGCAAGCTTGTGGATGCAGGGAGTGGGCTCAGATGCCGTGTATTCGAACACATACCCCGTGCCCTCTCTCTTGCAGGATACTTTTACGTCCACGGGAGGATTGAAGTCATCCTGGATCTTTGCATTTCCCCAACCATTCTCGAACGGATAACTCCCGGTCATGCAGCCTGGATAATGCTCACGCAACCATTGCTTGTGATTGGCAAACGCATCGAATCCCAACAGGTCGATGTGAGCAGGCTTATTGATCCCTATCCCATCCCGGAATGCTGATTCAAGGAGGGGAACCGAATCCAGCTGGTATCCGCAAAGAAGCGTCTCGACAGTGTCGATTGCAGCAGAATCGCTCGAACAGAGAATTGCGTTCACGAGGATAAAATCGGTCTTTGCATCCTTATCTTCCACTTTGTTCGCCGGGCCGCTTCGGTTTCCAGTGAGTGCATCCATGATCACCAGGTCGAATCCTCTTGCACGGTTCATCGCACACAGGTAATCAAGGAACATCCGGATGTCCCCTGTACCGAATCCATATCCTGCATGCTCCTGCTTTTCAAGGAGGCCGAGCATCGATCCCCAGTGGAGTTTTAGTGCTCCTGTCGTGCCGCAAAGTCCATGGCTTTTCAGAACGGGTATCCCGATATAAACATCGCAGTATTCTGCCTCACTCTGTGCCTGATCCTTTGTCCGCAGGAACTTGGGGAGCCAAACCTCACACCGTCCCCGTATAGGCTCATCGACAACAGTAAGGAACCGGTCTGACTTCTGGACGGAATCGAGGTTGACCAGCTCGGCCTCGGACCCTCCATCGAGAATGCCATCGGCATCATAGTCGTAACAGATATCGTTTGTCTCGACGGAATTTCCCGCACTCCGCTGCAAACGGGCATAATAAAAACTTTGAGGATTATTTTTGTCGGATGGATTCTTCTCGGGAGTGAAGGTTGCGTCGATTACCTTCAGATCCGCACTGCCGTCAAATCCGATGATCTCTCGCACCTTTCCGGCAACATACCTTACGATCCTCGGGTCCGATATGATACCCCTCCCTTTCTCGCCTGGAAGACCCTGGCTTGGCCCGACGACGTTGACCTTGATGACGACCCTGTCGCCCCTCTTGATGATCTCTGAAAGGCCTCGTGGGCCCAGCACCTGGGCGATAGCGTCATCGACAAGACGAGGTATCTCGTCGTCCGCAGGTTCCCTGGTCATGCATGAAAAGCCCACATTTGGCAGGGGATGATCTGGGGGAATTTTTCGCCTGGTGCTCGTATTGGCGTAAACTGCGGAAATGTCTGTCCCTTGCACACCGGAAACCTGGATTTGTCTCATGTCCGCGTTGATCTTTTCCCATCGTCGGCTGATATCTCTGGAGTAGTGGATGCCGGCCGTGGGGGGTACCCTCTCATCAGGACAGGCGGAAGAGACCGAATTATCAGGGTTGTTCATAACAATAATCCTCGAAATGTATTTGGAGCAGAATGATTAATATCTTTCGAACCTGAAATCGAGTCGTATGTCTGGGCACCTGCCCGGGGATTGATAGTGGTGGATTAGAATGAACAACGGGAAACCCCAGCCGGACTCTCCGGCTCAACAGCAGTTGCAGTCCAATATCACGAAAAAAGCCCAGATCGACCTATCCATCGAAGTGGTCCTCCTGATAGTCGGGGGAGTCTTTTTTCTCCTATTTGGAGTGCTCCTTTTCCTGATCGATATAGGAGTGCTGCACTACAGCGAGGGGAGCATGTACGGGATTTTCGTGGTTCTCGTATCGATGCAGATCATCACAATGGGAAAGACGCCTTTTGGAGACGTCCTCCGCTCATGGCTGGTCGTAGTCATTGGGCTTTTAGCGGCGATGCTCGGGACCCTGGCCATCTTCTATCCTGTCCACCTGAACGCGACGATCCGAATACTTGCAGGCCTAATAGTCTTGATCGCTGGAGCCGTGGGGATGCTGCAATTGTTCATTTCAGAGGATAAGGCCAGAGAGTGGATGAAGGTTCCCGGGATCCTACAGCAACTGACGGTCGCCTGCGCCCTTGTATATGGAATCGAGATAGTATTAGGGATTATCACTCTTCTTCCGGGCATCATGCCCAATCCGCTAACCGCAGTGTTTCTTCTCATCTTTGGGGCAAGCCTGCTCTTTCTTGCCCGGTGCATCCATCTGGCAGCTCACCAATACCGCTCAACAGAAGGGAAGAGAGTGCTGGAGCCATCCACACCAAAAAGAGGGTTCTTCCTGTTAAAAGAGACATCTTTAACGGTGGGAGACTCCTTCAACGTCTACCAGGGATCTCTCCTGATACTGCTCGGAATCCTGGTTCTATTAATGATCCTTGGAATAATACCCACTTTTAATTCCGATGGCCAGCTGGGCCTTCTGCTGGTGCTGACCTCTCTGCAGTTGCTCGCCCTGGGAGAGTTCATGGGAAGCGAGCTGAGTCGATCATGGCCAGCGATAGCTTTAGGGATACTGTTTGCTGCCATAGGGTTTTTCTCTTGTATTGTTCCGGGAATCCTGACCGGTGTGATCCAGCCGCTCATCGGGCTCCAGAACATCATCTCAGGAGTGCTGCTCCTCGCCACCAAGATCGTCGGTCCAAGGGTGTATCAGATCAGCCATCCTCCTGCGGAACCGGTTGCCCTCCCCCCTATCGTCAAGCAACTAGCCCTCGTGCTGACGGTAACCGGGATCGTGACCATCCTCTTTGGCATCAATATGCTTGCACCTCTGCTCCTCCCAGGCCTTTTCGGGATGGTCGCTTATGCCCTGCTCCTACCTCTGCTCATCATCATCATGGGATTAATGGTGCTGATTTTGGTCGCCATCACCCAAAAATTAAATGGTATGTCAACGCCTTCTCCATAGCGCGTCTTCCTCGGGCTAGACGACCCACTCACCGCTCCTGCGCTTGCGTGCCACATCGAGCAGATATGCGTCCATACCCTCTGCGGCCTTGGGATTGAAGCAATTGGTCGCGCCTTCGACATCACCATCATCGCCCAGCACCAGACGGTCTCTCCTCGCGACTCCTTCCAAGATCCTCTTCACCGACTGCTCGGCAGTCTGAGCTCCTTTCGGTGGCTCAATGCCGCCAGCTGCCCAGATACCAGTTTTCGTTGTGCCAGGCGTTGCCGAGGTGAAGCAGATATTCTCATCCCAATACTCATAACGAAGGGCCAGAGTTAAACCGTTCAATGCGGCTTTTGTCGCAGAATACATCGACTGCTGAGCCATAGGGGAAAACGCGATGCCTGATATCACATTTATGATATGGCCGCCGCCTTGTGCTCGCATGATTGGAATTGCGGCACGTATGCCGTAGACGGCGCTATAAAAGTTGATCGCAAAAGCCTTCTCCCAAGTCTCGTTGGTCTGTTGCTCAAATAGACCACTCAAACCCACTCCTGCGTTGTTGAAGAGTATGTCTATACGCCCTTCGCCGAAGGCTGCAGATTTGGCGATCAAATCCTTTACGCTTTCCTCGCTGGTAACGTCACACATCAAGCCGAGCACTTTGCCTGGATATTCTCCTTCGAGCCGGGCTCTCTCCCGATCGAGCTTCTCCTTATTGATGTCGGCCAGGATGACTTTGATGGCGCTATAGGCCAGCATCGCCTCGCAGAGAGCCAGCCCAATTCCTGATGCGCCACCAGTAACGACAGCTACCTTGTTCTCATAGTACTTTTTCGTCTCACTCATTCTCTCTCCTCCCTTCGAAAATCGCTATTAGTATTGTCCATAACGCTGATGGCCCTTGCAGATGGTCGAGCGGTCGTAACGACCGGCGAACAGGTAGCTGAAGAGGTCATTCATTTGAATAGAAAACAGTAGCCGTCTGCGCTCGCACCGGGGACGAGGTCTGCGAATCCAGCCTCCATTAGCGGCTCGTTATAGCTTCCAATCTCTATTTCAGCCTCAAAGATGCGCCTGCCCTTTGCCTCTACCACGACATGTGCGATATAGTCATTTCGCTCAACAACGATCTTCTCGCACATCTTCTTGGGAAGCCCCGACATCTCCCGACCGGAGAGCAGCCCCATCTGCGCGCCCGGCCCGCTCAGCTGCAGGTTGCAGAAATACAGGCCGGTATGCTCCTTGAACCGAGCGCCAAGTATTCCGATGCCGGCTTCCATATACCATGGGGCGAAGGTTGGTTCACTGATGTTAACGAAGTAGGAGTAGACTTGAGGATGCTCGGGATCGATCAATTCCAGTTGCGGCGGCAGTACTTGTCGCGCAACCTTTGGATCGGTCTCCCAGAAGATGTAGAGCCCCTCCTCCTCGTTCATCGCAGCTCCCTTCATAAAAGCGTTTAGCTTTTCTCGTTCGATGAAATAGCTTCCGTTCTTCATTACAGACCCTCTTTACTTCTTCCATTCCGATTGTTGTCAGGATTCAAAGACGAATGCCCTACCATATGCTTCCTGTGTCGCCTCAAGAATCTTCCCTCCGCGGTTTGCGTCCCCGATGATATGCACCTGTGCAAAAGCATCCTTGAAGGCCTTCACCACCTCTTTTCTGGGTTGAACTCCGAGCGCTAAGATGATCGTCTCGGCATTGACGAAGACCTTCTCGCCATCAGCCAAGCGCTCCAAGACAACTCCATCCTCGGCTATCTGCAAGGCCTTATGTCCGAGCATATAGCCGGCCCATATTCTGACAGCCGCCGTTTGATATCAATTAGGACCATGATGGGGACGCCCTGGCCGATTTCGTGCAGCATATCGACAATTGTTGTCCGGTGACCGGCCTTCAGAGTACCTCCTAAACGTTTTGCCGGATCGAAGATCACGACATGAAACCCGCGTCTATCGAGGAGCAACGCTGCCTCGATGCCTGCAGGTCCACCACCAACGACCACGATCGTTCGCCCTTGGCCGTTGTGTTTGGGATTCTCGAACTCCCGCTCCCTTCCCCGTTTTGGATTTACTGCGCATTTGACATGGCGTTGGCTCTCTATCTCCTGGAAGCAGGAGAGGCAGCCAATGCATATGCGTATTGTCTGGGCCTTTCCCGCTTGGGCCTTGTTGCACCATTCTGGGTCTGCCAGGTGCCCACGGGCCACTCCGACGAAATCGCAGCATCCTTCGACAAGTATCTGCTCGGCCACATAGGGCTCTTTGATGTTGCAGACCGCTATGATCGGAATGTTCACGTGCTTCTTTATCTCAGCAGCCATATATCTCTTCCAACCCTGCTCGTAGGTGCCAGGCTCTATGCAGGCGCAGACCTCAGGGCTTCCTGGAATGGTGCAGCTCCTCCTGGAGCACATCAGTCAGCATTTGTGCTCCGAAAAGGTGATCTCTGCCCAGGAGATCGCAGCTTTTGCCTCGGGCCTGGATAATATTCAGAACATTTATGCCGAAATCGCCGAGAGATACAGCATCAAGTTGGATGAGCGCCGCGATGCCAAGAAGGCGATTTATGATGCGTTGAAAGAGATAGAGGCGGAGCGACGTTGCTGCGAATGATATTATATCGGTCCTGCCTCAGCTCCTGTCATAGGTAGAGCTGGCCGTACGAGGGAGTCTGCAGTATGAATGAGTCTATAGAATGAAGGAGTCTATATAGATATTGAAGCAAAACCATTTATACTTGGAAAGCAAACCCCTCAATCAGAGTGGGTAAACAGTTACGAATGCAAGAGACTTGCTAAGGAGCAAAATGGAGTGTATCCATCAGAAATATAGCCTCTCAGATATACGCATATAGAGCGTAAAGCGACCTAAAGTCAAGCTTAAGGCTTAATATTTGGAAGGAGATGACCCGTGAAGCATGCTTTAGCTATTATCCTGGTTGGATTGGTTTTGATCTTTTGCTCTCCCCTGAAGGCTCTTAGCGAATCGGAGACTGTGGTAGCAGCCGATGATATAATGATCAAAATGAGGCTGGGCTTGCCAGTGGAGTACGAAAATGCGGTCATAAAAGGAAACCTTACATCTGACCGGCTGGGTATGACTGCCAAGCAGATCTTGCGCATCCCCTTTGAGGTGAAGATGCCGCCATCCAAGCAGGTGCAGGTCAATTCATCTGTCGTGATCAAAAATTCCATTATATGCGGCAGAGTGGACTTTAACAACACACAATTTCATAAGCAGGTCCGCTTCGAGAATGTGTTTTTTGTCGAAAATGCATTATTTGTAAACTCAACTTTCAATGACGATGCTGCATTTGATCATTCTATATTTTTAAAGGAAGGAAGCTTCGAAGGATCAAGGTTTGACGGCAAGGCGAATTTCTTCCAAACCCGTTTCAACAGGCCGGCATCATTTGATGGCGCTAAATTTGGCGGCGTTGCTGATTTCTCCCTCGCTCAGTTCCACTCAGTTGGCAATTTCGCCTCCAGCCAATTCTCATCTGATGCCCTCTTTGATAAAACAGATTTTAAAGGAGAAGTCAAATTCATAGCATCTCAGTTCAATCAGGATGTGGAATTCAATGGAACAAGATTCGAAAAAGAGACCTCATTTGAGGGTGCAAAATTCTCCGGGTCTGCTCAATTTTCTGAATCTGTATTCAACGAATCTGTTGACCTCAATTCAGTTCAGTTAGAAAAGGAGGTTCGATTTGATCGGACTCAATTCGAGGGTCCGGCATTCTTCGAAAAGGCCAAGTTTGATGATTTGGTCGAGTTCGGCGACTGTAATTTCCTTAAAAACGCCACCTTCAAAGAATCCGATTTCCAGGTTGATGCCATATTCAATAATACAACTTTTCTTGAACCAGCAGAATTCAGCGGAAGCAATTTCCTTGGATTTGCCGATTTTGGAGGTTCGAAGTTTTTATATGATGCTGATTTCAGCGATTCCATCTTCAGCGGTCCGGCCGACTTCAGCAGAACTGCGTTCAGCGATAGAGTCAATTTCTATAATACACAGTTTAAGAAAAATGTCCACTTCGAGAGCAGCCAGATCAATACCATCAATCTAACCAGAGCTGGATATGATTGGCTTTATTTAAAATGGGATTGCGTAAATCACCTTGAGTTCGATGATGCTGCTTACCAAAACCTCATTAACAATTATAAGAGACTTCAATGGCAGACAGATTCATCGGATTGCAGTTCAACTTACTTGAAAGAGATAATCAGGGTTGCGCCAGACGATAGCCATAAATGGGTCATAGATGGCATATTATCGATGGTTGCAGGCACAAATTCAAGCAACTCCTCCCACAAAGGATGAGCATTTTCAATGGATCTATACAATCAGAAAATAGATAAAGGAAAATCAGGCCTCTAATCCCCATATCCAGGGCCTGATCCCACCATCATAGCGGCTTGATGGCCCTTACCTTTATGCTGGATACAGAATCAGCAAATCTGTTGAAGGCGGATTCCTCAATAACTGCGACTTCGTCGAAGCCTGCAGATCTTATCGCATCCAGATAGGCATCTTTCATAACGGCTCCCGAGATACAGCCTATATAGCCTTCGATCGAATTCTTTATGCGAAGAGGCAGCTCCTGGCGCAAGACGAGATCTGAGACCATCAGCCTGCCACCGGGTTTGAGCACCCGGAAGGCCTCCATAAAAGCCTTCTTCTTGTCGGGCACCAGGTTGATGACGCAGTTGGAGATGACAATATCCACGCTATTATCCTCAACCGGAAGATCCTCCAGCTCGCCAGGCAAAAACTGCACATTGCTATAGCCTCCAATAGCTGCATTCTCTCTCGCCCTGTTGATCATCTCCGGGGTCATATCCACTCCAATGACCTTTCCTGTCGGTCCGACCATGCTGGCAGCAAGAAAGCTGTCGAATCCCGCCCCTGAGCCCAGGTCGAGCACAGTCTCCCCTTCTTTGATCGATGCCAGTGCGATTGGATTGCCGCAGCCCAGGCCCAGATTTGCCCCCTGGGGTACAGCATTCATCTCTTCCTCTGAGTAGCCGATACCTTTGCTGATCTCCTCCGGGGGAAGAGTTCCACAGCATGAGCCCTTCGTAGGGCAGCACGAGCCTCCTTTCCCTGCTATTTTTCCGTACCTATCCTTTACCAGTACCTTTATTTCCGAATCGTTCATCGTTAGTTCACCTCAAATTCTAAATATAGTATTATTTCTTGAATATATCATCAATAACCGGCCCAAGCACAGACTTCACCATGCCCTCCAGCTCTTTTACCCTGATCAATGATAGGCAGCAGATCTTGCCATCCTTTTCCATGCTCACCACTGCCAGCTTATCTCCCGGCCGGATCTTTGCTCTTTCCCTGATCTCTTTGGGGAGAACCATCTGCCCGCGCTCATCTACGCTTACTATGGATTCCACTCGGCATGAGCTCATCGATCCCGGCAGGCAACAGGCCTTGTCTTCGGATTTAACCGCCATAATAATATCGTGATCTCTGATTATTTAAATTTTTCTGAAAAATCTGAAAAATCTCTTTTAAAAGCAATATCTCATATCGATAAACATAGATGCGTAATTCTCCAAACAAATCTGATTTCGGATTCTAAAATCATTTTAATGCGATGCACATCAAATCCTGACAGAATTCAGATAAAGCGCAAGCATTATATATCGGCAAAGATTGATATGATCTGTGATTATCATGGGACTGAAAGATAAGATCTTCGGGGATAAGGGCAGCAGCGGTTGTTGCTGTGACACCCGTATTGTTGGACTCAGAAAGATCAACGTAGGTGGACGCAGCGTAGGAATCATGGGCCTGGATGAAGCCCTCCAGGAATTCTTTAAAAAGGGAAAGAAGCCAGAGGACTCCACTGGAGATGAGCTGGTCGAGGAGCTGAAAAAGGCCAACTTTATCGCCGAGGGGGCAGAGGAGATGTATAAAATTGCCTTTTTGGCAGAATATCAGAGGTACTTCGAAGCCAGGACAAAATAGGATCCAATGCAAAAGGCCATAAAAGCCATATCTGCACTCATGGCTCGACCAGAAATCTATGAGTAGTTGGTGGTGAAATAGACAGTTATGCCAGATTCGATGAATGATGAGGTCAAAGAGGAATCGATCGACGAGGTTGCGATATGCAGCCTGGCCAGGCTCATCGGAGATGAGGATCGGGCGCGGTCGAGGACCAGAAGGCTCTTATCATTGATGAAGGCGATCGACATTGATGGCCCGGAAGGAGAGGTGGAGGTCTTCAAGGCCGTTGCCGATCCCTGCAGGCTAAGGATTGTGAAGCTCTTGAAGGAAGGAGAGCTGTGCGTCTGCGAGATCATGACTGCTCTTGATAAGCCTCAGTCCACCACCTCCCATCATCTATCCATTCTCAGAGAGGCAGGACTGGTCAGAGAGCGAAAGGATGGCAAATGGTCCTACTACCGCCTGGCAGACAGCGCTGTCAATGAGATGATCAAGCAGGCCCGAGAGCTGAAGAAGATAAAATAAAAAGATTTTTAGGTGGTGGGATGAGATGTTCTATGACAACCTAGCGACGGCTATGAGCTTTTTCATAGAGATTGCAGTAGAATTGATAGTATTATTCATAGGGATAACCTTTCTCGTGGGCCTGATCCAGGAGTATGTGCCTGATGAAACCATAAAGAGGGCCCTGGGTGGGCGGCACAGAATTCTGGGCAGCTTTCTAGGCGCCGGTTTTGGTGCTCTTACCCCCTTCTGCTCCTGCTCGACCATTCCGCTCCTCCTGGGGATGCTCAATGCGGGCGTGCCCTTCGCATCTGCAATGGCATTCCTGTTTGCCTCGCCCCTGCTCAATCCGGTGATAATATCCCTGTTCATCATCCTCCTGGGCTGGAAGATAACTGCTCTCTACTTTTCCGTCACCTTCCTGGCGGCAATCGTAATCGGCCTGATGCTTGACAGTCTGGGATTCGCAGCACAGGTTAAATCCGTGGCCGCGGTGAGAGGCTGCTGCGACTGTGAGCAGGCTGAGGATGCAAAATCGAGAGTGCAGCGTTCGGCAAGATTCGCTTTCAGCCTATTCCGCCAGCTCGTACCCTATCTCCTCTTGGGAGCGGGCATTGGTGCCTACATTCATGGATTCGTGCCCACGGAGCTGATATCAAGCATCGCCGGATCGGGAAATCCCTTTGCTGTTCCCGTGGCGGCAATCATAGGCGTCCCCATCTACATCCGGGCGGAGACCATGATCCCCATCGGCCTGGCCCTCATAGAGAAAGGGATGAGCACGGGAGCGGTGCTGGCCCTGGTCATCGGCGGAGCGGGCGCGAGCATCCCTGAGTTGACCCTCCTTTCCGCCATATTCAAAAGGAAGATGCTGGCAGCCTTTGTGCTCACCATAATCGCAATAGCGGTTGCGGTCGGATATCTGGCTAACTGGCTGGCATTATAACGAATAAGAGTCCTGACGTCATCCCTCAAAGGTCTGAGAGATCCAATCCTTCATCTCATCTCTCACTCTTCTGAATGCCTGCATCTCCTCTTCCTTCGATCCTCTTGTAGCCGCCGGATCCAGGAAGCTTCTGTGGATGACCTCTCTAGCTCGAGGCGTCCGGGCGGGAAGCTCAATCTCTGTGCTGCAGATGGGGCAGGCCTGTCTGGCCCGGTCGCATACTGTGACCGCCAGGTCGAAGACCGTATCCAGAAATTCCTGGGAGGATTTGGAGCGCTGGCCGGAGATATCAATGCCGATCTCGCTCATAGCCCGCACCGCGCGGGGGTCGACTGCCGTTGGATCAACCCCGGCGCTATAGGCCTCATATCGATCGCCGTACATGGCCCGCAGGAGCCCCTCAGCCATCTGGGAGCGGGCGGAGTTGTGAGTGCAGAGAAACAGGACCTTCCTCTTCCCTTCTGCCAAACTGGATGCAGAGTCTGATTTCATCTGATATCCAGGTGCCTTTATGGTAAATCAGCATTTTGTCCGGCCGGATGGCAATGAGGAAAAAATGAGTTAGATCGGATCGAAGCCCATTGCCGGAGGGCTCACGCCTATCACCTGAGAGGGACACTCCTCTGCCACCTTCTTTGCGCATTCCTCTTGATCCTCAAAAGCGACTCCCTCATCCAGCTTCCCAGCTATGCGGAACTTCTCGGCGATTTGACTCTTGCCATCCTGTTCACTCTCATCGAAGAGATCGGGGCAGTCCCCCCAGCACTGACCGCAGCTTATGCAGCCCTCTCGATCGATTGATACATTGATCATGAAAATCATCTGCCTGTATATGAGTCAAGTTCTTTGTTTGTTGCTTTAATGCTTTATGGCACAGAATGCGGGTTATGATGAAATTTTACAGGCACCGGTTACATTAAAATTCCCTGCCTGCCATTTGTTATGATAATGGCAAAACAGTATGGAGATCGAGAGGTCCTGCAGGAGATCGAGAATCTCTGCATAAGTCACCAAAAGATTACCCAATCTTCAGAGTGCCGGGACTTCAACCATCGTGCAGCCCTATTGCTGCAGAGCCTGGAGGAGAAGGGATTTTTCCCCCTGGCGGATAGGATGATGGATCTCCTGGCCTGCTGCAATCCCAAGGACCTCTCCCAGTGCGACAGCGTGCAGAGGGCCAGGGATATACTGGATAGATTGAGGTATATGGCCAGGGAGAGTCTGGAAGACGATAGGAAATAATTCCAAAATCCCCTGCAATCCATCTGATTTCTGAATAAACCGCTTTTCGATAATGCAAAAGCCCAGCGGGAGGTGGCCTCCTCACCGCGGGGCGTACTCTTTTCGCATTACCACATCTTGAATCCCAGATACCTCACCGCATAGATCAATCCGATGACGATCACCGCCAGACCGAATATCTTTGTGACATGCTTTCCAGCAGCGATATACTTCTCTCCGATCTGCCCTCCAACTGCCCTGGAGAAGGTAGCGATGGGTATCACCGGCACTCCATGGCCCACCCCGAAGACAAAGAGCATCAGGGCTCCGCCTATTGGCGTCACGTCCTGGGATATAAGCCAGATGAGCACCGGAAAGACCAGGGACACGGCACACGGCGCCCAGCCCAGGGCGAAGAAGACCCCCAGAGTGAAGGCACCGATGAATGCCGAGTAACGGAAGAGGTTCATGGAGACTGAGACCAGCCTCTCCATGATCCCCTTCTTCTCCGCTATCGTCTCCTCATCAATCGCATCGGAATTGCCTCTGCCAAAGGAAAGGCGTGAGCGCACCGGCTCGATGATCTCCCCAATGGGCTTGATGATATTTATCCCCAGGATGATCATCAATAGACCCGCTGCCAGGTCAAAGAATCGGGCCTGGCGAATGAAAACGCCGATATCCGATAGGAAGAAGCCCACAATGAAAAATACCGCCGCCATGCCCAGGGTAAAGGCTATGCCGATCATAAAGCCTTCTTTTGATGCCGAGGCTGTCTTTCTCAGATACTCGTCCTTCCTGCGGGCGGTCATAACATAGGAGAACATGGCCAGGAGAAGCGCTATGGAGCAGGGGGAGAGGGAGGTGACAATTCCCAGGGCGAACATGCCCAGATAGTTTATGCCCTGGCTGGAGGCGATTCCCTCGAATCCGGAGGCCTCGCCTGCCTCTATTCTCTCAAGACTGCTTTTCAACGACTCAGCACTCTGGATGCCGTCTATCTCCCCCTTGCCCAGTTGATAGACGTGGTAGAGATCTGCCACATTCCCCTCTTTATCGATAAAAATCAGAGTAGGATTAGCAAAGCCCCCCTCCAGAGTTGAGTAGTCGATGTACTTGCCGGTGAGGGGATACGGGTCGAAATCCTCAATCCAGGGCCAGGTGATATTGGCCTTCCACCATCCCTCAGCCAGAACTCGCCCATCCAATGAGAAGGAATTCTTCCGCACATTGAGGGTTATGATGTTCACGCCGGCATCCTTTTCGGCAAGCTGAGAGAGCTGGTTGGTCTGGGCATCAAGAGCATTCTCGCACTCCCTACAGAGGGGATTTTCTATGTTGGTGATATGGAGCAGGACTACCTCACCCCGATAGTCGGAGAGGGAGACATTTTTCCCATCAAGATCTACTGCCTGAAAATCAGGGGCCATAGCTACCTGGGATAGAGCAGGTGATGAGCATATGAAGAAGATGGAAAAGATAATGGAAATTATAACAGCAAAAAGTGTGACGGGTCCCGATATCAGGGATTTCTTACATTTCGTGGACATGGCAACGATCCCTTTATCTGAGATCCGTCATTAATTATCCCAGTCTGCGGAGTTCTCATCATATTGGCTTATAGCGTCCTCCACATAATTCCTGATCCACTCTTCGCCCGTTATTTCATCCGAGCTGTGCCAGACTGCCACGACCTCGCCCTCAGAATCGGGAGCCAGGGTCAATATGATAGTCAGAGGAACGAACATGTCGAGGCCGCCATTGGGATCATAGGCCTGCAGGGCTTCACCAGACCTGGCATCACTGCCATCGGCACCCATCTCGAAGATCGTGATCCTCCCGTCGAATTCGTCGATTATCTTCTGCACGGCCTCGGTCTGTGGTACACAATAATCACATTCTTTATGCACATAGATCAGCACAGGCTTGTTCTCCAGAGCGTCCAATACCCAATCAGGATGGCTGACATCGACACCTGCACCCGTGGACTGATCGGGATATGCTGTCCACCAGTCATCGCTTTCCGATCCCACTGAGTATTCAGCTCCCGCGGCATTGAAGCCTAAAGCGATAAGAATTAATGCAATTAATGAGGCAATGCCATATTTTCTCGATACAATATCCATGGTACACTCTCCTTTTCCCCACTCATTCCCATGCCGATCCAACTATCACATCGACATCTTGCTGTTGGTATGAGGAGCTAATCTCAGCACATCGACATTATTGGATATAAGACTTTCGTCAATTCGATCTATATAGACATACCTGAGGAAAACATTTGCTTTAAGATCATGCATGGTATTATATTTAAAATGAATTATGAATCAATGGTTGTTAAATAAGATTTGCAGACAGCAGGAATACATATATCAATTTCACTATATATAATTATCGTCAGATGTCGTACCTGCTCTTCATTGCCTGACTGGAAACTCTTATATATCGAGATTGCTGGATATGGTGTTGTATTGCTTATTTGAGGTCACTATGGAATGCGAAATATGCAATAGAAGCGGGAAATCCTTTTTCCTGGTTACACATAAAGAAAAGGGAAGAATCAGGATCTGTGGCGATTGCCTGCAGAAAGAAAGGGACAATCTCCTTGCTCAAAAAAGCTGCACATGCTGCTGAGGTGATAGGAGACTCATGTCATGCATATCCAAAGAGGCCGTCGACAGGATGACCAGGCTCATCGGCGATCGCGATAAGGCAGAGTGCAAGGTGAACAGGCTGCGCTCCCTGACCATAGATCTGGATGAAGAGGAACTCAAGACCGAATCTGAGATCTTTCAGGCCATGGCCGATCCCTGCCGCCTCAAGATACTCTCTCTTCTGCGGGAGGGGGAGCTATGCGCCTGCGAGATCATGATCGGCGTGGACCGACCCCAATCCAGCACTTCTCATCATCTCTCCATCCTCAAGAATGCCGGTCTGATCAAAGAGCGCAAAGACGGAAGATGGTCCAGATACAGGCTATCAGAAGGGGCAGTGATTGAGATGCTCAATCTAGCACAAATTATGAAAGAATCCAAAGACGAAAGAGGTAACAACAATGACAAAGTTTAATTTTGCTATTCCTGCAATTCTCATGATTTCTTTGTTAACTCTAGCTCCCCTGGCCAATGCCGGCTGCTGCAGTGAAGGCACCTGGGATCCCAGCGGATTTCTGAACTCCGATGCTGGCACAGGCCTGCCCAGTCAGCCCATCCAGTCCTCTCAGGCAGAAGGATCGCAAGAAAGCGCTGCATCAAGCTCCAGCAGCACTCAAAATCCGCCCGATAGGCTGGCATCATACCCCAATGGCAGTATCATGAAGCCCATGAAGAGCGTCTCCAGCTCGGATGTGGTAGTAGATGCATCCAACGGAGATGGCTATGCTGCATCTCATATCAAGAACGCTATTCACATCCCCAGCAAGGACTTGCTCGACGGCAATGGCAATATCAAGGGCGATGAAGAGCTTTCCAGGCTCCTGGGTGAGGCAGGCCTCTCTAAAGAGGACTCCGTGGTTGTATATGGAAGTGCAGAAAGCTCCGGCGAGGCGCAGTTAGCATTCCTGGTCCTGAGACATCTGGGGCAGGAGGATGTGAGGCTATTGGACGGAAGCCTGGATGACTGGACGGATGCAGGCCTGCCGGTTGAGGCCCAGGAGACTATAATTCCTGCTGCTGAATATATTCCCTCCGCAAGGCCTGGCGTGATAGCAGAATACGATTATGTTAAGTCCGGCCAGGCTCGGATCGTGGACGTCCGGCCTTTTGTGGACTTTGGAAAAGGCCGCATACCCGGCTCCACAGCCCTGGACCCGACCAATGTGATAAAAGGAGATAAAATCAAGAACGGTGGCGATCTAGGAACCGTCTTCAGCCGGCTGGATAAGGATATGCCTATTGTGGTCTATTCCGATGACTACAGCCAATCTGCTCTGGTGGCATATTCTCTGCAGCTCATGGATTACGAGGCTGCCGTCTACTCCTGGGGAGACTGGCAGTCGCATGAGGGCAAGGGAGATGATTCTGATTCTAAGTACGTAAAGCTCGGCAGGACATAATTGCATTTTTAAGGGGGATGGTGGAGCGATATGTCAAGTGGATCAAGTGGGTCAAATGGGGTGAGCAAGGGGCTGGATTTTCTCTCTCGCTACCTTACCATCTGGATATTCGTGGCCATGATCCTGGGAATCGCCCTTGGCTATTATGCTCCCGGGATAACCCGTTTCATCCTCAGCCTGCAGATCGGCACGACCTCAATTCCCATTGCCATCGGCCTGATACTGATGATGTATCCACCTCTGGCCAAGGTCAAGTACGAGGAGCTGGGACAGGTCTTTACAGATCGAAAGGTCCTAGGCCTCTCCCTGGTTCAGAACTGGATCGTGGGCCCCATTCTGATGTTCGCCCTGGCAGTGATCTTCCTGCGGGATTCGCCTCATCTCATGTATGGCATAATCCTCATAGGACTTGCCCGCTGCATCGCCATGGTCATCGTCTGGAACGAGCTGGCCTGCGGCTGCACCGAGTACTGCGCCGCCCTGGTGGGACTCAACTCCATATTTCAGGTGTTCTTCTACTCCATCTATGCATACATCTTCATCACCGTCCTGCCGGCAGCTTTAGGAATTGCAGCGGGCACGGCCGTTGATGTTACCATATCCCAGATCGCTGAAAGCGTATTCATATACCTGGGAATTCCCTTCCTGGCAGGGATAGTCACCAGGTTCAGCCTCATCCGGGCGCGGGGAAAGAGCTGGTATGAGAGGGATTTCCTGCCCAGGATATCGCCTTTAACCCTAGTCGCCCTGCTCTTCACCATAGTTGTCATGTTCTCTCTTAAGGGGGACTACATCGTGCAGCTCCCCCTGGATGTGGTGCGGGTGGCCATACCTTTGGCCATTTACTTCCTGCTGATGTTCTCAGTCAGCTTCTTTATGTCCTACAAGCTGGGAGTAAGCTACGAGAACACTGCAGCACTCTCTTTTACTGCGGCCAGCAACAACTTCGAGCTGGCCATCGCCGTTGCCGTGGGCGTCTTTGGCATCGCCTCCCAGGAGGCTTTCGCTGCGGTCATCGGTCCCTTGATCGAGGTGCCGGTCCTGATCGCCCTGGTGAATGTGGCTTTGAAGCTGAGGGACAAATACTATCCTTCCGCCCAGGAGAAGAAGATATTCTGTGAACGCACTTGAAATCCGGATGTGATATATAATGACTGGATCGCCTGCTGAGGTAAAGCTCGTTAGCAATGCCATGGCCAATGCTACGAGAAGAAAGATCATGGCCATGCTGATGGAAAAGGAGAGGACAAAAGAAGAGATAGAGCAGGCAGTGGGAGGTACCATGCTCGACTACCACCTGCAGATGCTCGGGCAGGCGGGCCTGGCTGACATGAAAGAGGGCATGGTCATCCTCACCGATTTCGGAAAGAACTTCATGGAGACCAAGTCCGAGAAGCCGGCAGAAACGAAAAAAGACCTGGCTGGCACAAGACCCCTGCAGGTCGTCGATCTGCGTCAGCTCCTGCCCTGCATCGCCGACAGCAGCAAGTTCAGGATAATCGCCCGCTTCGAGCCACCGCTGGAAGGAGCGCTAAAACTGTTGGAGCCCCTCTTCCCCCGGGCCAGGTACTCCGATCGGATCGGCGCTCTGATCATTCAGAGAGGTAACATTCTGATCACCATCTATTCCACGGGCAATGTGACCATGACCATGATCAAGAGCGAGGCAGAGGCCAGGGAGGTTTTGGAGGACCTGAAAAAGACCATCAATGAGGCCATTATTAAGGGAGTCACTCCCGTTCCGCGGGAGAAGGTCAAAGTGGACCATGCCGAGATCTACCAGTACCTTCCCCGCACCGACTGCCAGATCTGTGGCGAGCAGAGCTGCTATGCTTTTGCAATTAAGCTAGTGGGCAGGGAGACTGAGATTGATAAATGCACGCTGCTCATCGAGCCCAGGTATGCCACCAATATCGAGCACATCAGGACTCTGCTGGAGTACCTTTGAGGATGCCATGCAGGTGAGCAGTTGAAGACCTTGACCATCATCCTCACAGACGGGCCTTATATCTCCCAGTATGCAGATATGGCCTATAAGATCGCCTCCCGGGCGCTCAATGTGTTCCAATTGAACATATTCCTCTACCTGGATGCAGTCCATATTCCAAAGAGCGGGCAGAATCCCTCTCAATTTAAAAATACTGGACGGCTCATCCAGGAGATGTCAGATAGAGGAGCTGTGGTCAGGGCCTGCGCCAGATGCGCTGCTGCCAGAGGCTATCAGGCGGAGGAGGACGGAAGCTGCCCGGATTACTTGCAGGGGATAAAGATCACCAGCCTCTACGACCTGGCAGAGATGCTGGAGAAGAGCGACCTGGTGATTGCGCTGTGAGATCGATCTTCTATCTTCTCGACAGCGCGCCCTATGGAAGCGAAAAGGCTTATGGCGTTCTCAATGCGGCAGCGGTGAGCATCAAGATGGATGCAACGCTGGGCCTGTACGCGGATGGCGTGTATCTTGCCCTTGCCGGTCAGAACTCCAGCCTTCTTGATGTGCCAAATCTTTCCGATATCCTCTATGCCTATCCCGAGCTGCGGGTCTTGGCACACGAGCCCTCCCTGGTGGAGAGGGGCCTCTTGAGCCGTGGGCTGGTGGAGAGAGTGGAACTTCTCGATGAGGAGGATTTCGTGAAGCTGGCCCTTGCAGCCGACGATCTGATTGCACTATGAAGGGTGAATTATGGCAAATAGAGATATCTTCCTTCTGACCAACCCGCCCCAGAGTAAACGGGCAGAGCTGTGCCTGCGCCTGATGGAGCACAGCGAAGATCCCGTTCTCTATCTGGCGGGAGATGGGGTCTACAATCTTCTGGATGAGGCCCTCATGAGAGAATGGCCTGGAAAGGTTATGGCCTGCAATGAGGACCTGGAAGCAAGAGGATTGCAGGCGGGAGAAGGGGTGAATGTGCCTGAGGACTTCTACCAGCTCCTGGTGGAGGAGATGGTCGCAGAGGGCAGTCGGATATATTCGCTCTAATGGAATTCGGATGTGATTAACATATCAATGGATGGCGTTTTGGCAAGGAAGAACGGCAAGAAGGATTGCTACTACGAGTGGACAGTAGGATGCCACCAGGTCAAGGTCGGAAAGTGCTCTATGGAAGTAAAAGGATTGGACGAATTATTTCAGGATTACTTCAAGAAGGGAATGACTGCCGAGGAAATTGGCGGCAGAGAAATGATCAAGGACGTAAGAAGGCAGAATTTCATTCCTGAGGATATTGAGGACCTATATGAAGAGGCCCTCATAAAGGAATACAAGAGATATTTTGAATCCAGGAAGAAATAGAGAAGATGGTTCGAGAGCATTTGACCGGCCTGAGAGATATGGCAGATTCCTATCCCCGCAGCCTCGTAATACGGGGCAAATGCCTGGAGATGAGGTTTCTTGCCGAGAGTTCTCTCTCAGACCTGGCCGCCCTACAGTCTTTAGTGGTCAGCACCCTGCACGAGATTGAAATCTTCATGCCTCACGATGAGGAGTACCTCAGCCGGATATTCCAGACGGAACTCTCCGTGCTGGGAGTCCTGGCAGAGGAAAAGCTTGCTGCCTATAGCATAATTCGCTATCTAGGGATGGGAAAGGATAATCTGGGTCGGGATTTGAACCTGGCTGAAGAGGATCTGAAAAAACTCGCCCACCTCCAGGCCATAGCTGTCCACCCTCATTTCCGGGGCTTCGGTCTGCAACGGGAATTGGTCGCAGCCCACCTGAAGGTGCTGGAAAGCTCAGGGTATGAGCACATCTGCTGCACCGTATCCCCGAAAAATCCGGTGAGCCTGAATAACCTCCTCTCCTGCGGGTTCAGGGTCAGGGCACTGAATCCCAAGTTTGCCGGCTGGTGGAGATACATCCTCTATAAGAATGTAAACTGGCCGATGACCGGCACAGATATGGCTGCCACCGGAGATGAAACCGCAATCAATTGCTTGAATATCGAGTGCCAGAGGGAGCTCATCCAGAGGGGCTACGAGGGATATCGAGTGGAAGGGAAAGGGGAAAAATCTGAGATATTCTACAGAAAGAGAAGCACCTCGTCGATGGACAGCTCATCCCCCTTCATTCCATAGCCATTCCTACCAGGTCCACCAGGTCTATCACCCTCTCTCCTCCTCCCCCATCCCTCAGATTCCTGATACACAGCGGACAGGAGGTGACAATATAATCCACATCATCAGGCACATCCTCCAGCCTCCTCCTGGCCATCTGCAGAGATAGATCTTTATATCCCGCTCGCACCCCACCCCCTCCACCGCAGCATCGGGCAGCATTCCGGCTTGCTTTCATCTCTACCAGGCGGCAGATGGCCCTTATGACCTGGCGCGGCTGCTCGTAGACCCGGTTGTGCCGTCCCAGGTGGCAGGGATCGTGATAGGTCACAGTGATATCCAGAGGCTTCAGATCGATTTCCGAGATGTGCTCAGCAAGAAACTCGGGCACGCTCAAAACCCGAAACTGATTCCCATAGCTGTTTTTTAGGGTGGTATAGCAGCCTGCACAGCCGGTGATCACCGTCCTCGCCCCTATCCTCTCGATCTGCCTGGAGTTCTCCTCCAAAACCCTTCGGGCATCAAATCCCGTCCGAAGCAAGGGCGAGCCGCAGCACTGCTCATCAGGCAGCAGTGTGGCTCCAAACTGGCCGAGGATGGAGAACGCATTCTTGGCCGTCTCATGGTAGCGATAGGAGTTCATGCAGCCCACGAAGTAAACATAATCCGCCTTCTCCCGGATCAGGCTCCGGTCAGGGAGCCATGAGAGCCTGTCGGTCTTTTCGCCAAAGGTGTTGCCGCTGTTCAGGATCTTCCGGTCAAGATCCTCCAGCTCTGAGGTGGTTAATCCTAGGGCTACAAGCATCCCCCTCGCTCTCTCTATGATATCCGGAGGAGAGATGCCTGCCGGACAGTTCTCAGTGCATAAGCCGCAAGTGGTGCAGGTGTTAAGACTGTCTTTCACCCCCTGATTTGCCTCCAGCCGGCCAGAGCAAAGCTCCTTGATTATCATCATCCGCCCTCTGGTGTTGGCCGACTCCCAGCCGGCCTCCTCGAAGACCGGACAGACGGTGCGGCAGGTCCCGCAGCGAACGCACAGATTGAAGGCTCTTTCACCCTGGTTCATGGTCTGCATTTCGTTCTATCGCATCATGTTCATCCGACATAAAAAGATCTCCATCGAATCAGATTGACGGGATATTTTGTATGGCAAAGGATTGATCATCAATAATGCCGTCATTAGCATAATGGAGGCTTTATGACTGAGGGCACCGGGAAAGAGAAAGGCTGCATCTTCTGCCAGATCCTGGCGGGAGATCTGCCATGCTACAGGATTTATGAGGACGAACTATCACTGGCAATACTGGACGTCAACCCCTTTTCTAAAGGCCATTGTCTGGTAGTGCCCAAGAGACATGTGCCCTGGTGGCATGAACTCTCCCCTGATGAGAACGCCAGCCTCTTCAGAGTAGCGAAGGCGGTGGCGGAAAAGATGATGATCGCCCTGGATCCGGACTTTGTCTGCATGTATGCTCGAGGCAGGAGGATACCTCATACCCATATCTTCCTGGTCCCAACCTACAGCGGAGATGTGCTGGACAGGTTCTTCAACGCTCTGGAGCTGTTCCAGGAATCGCCTCCGGAGTTGGCTGCCCTGCGAGAGAAAGATTCAATGGAAGATATAGCTGAGCTGCTCAGAGAGGCGGATCCAATGAAAAGGAATGCTAAAATCCACGAATCATGAGCAAAGCTTCACTAATGGTCAATCATTAGTTTGAATCTCTTGGGGCTGCACTCAATCTTTTTTTCTTCGTTCCATTCAATCTTGAAAAGCCCTCTGGGGTCGTCGTCCTCTGTGTGCTCTGTGACTCTGTGGTTTTATTTCCGTATACCTGGCGTTATTGTTGTTGCAGGATGCGAAGTCCATCTCCTCCTGGATCGCTTCATTGTCCAGTCTGTCGTCAATGTGATATCAGTCATAGCCCCATCTTTCCTGGATTTAGTATCCCCCTTGGGTCCAGTGCCTTCTTGACCGCTCGCATCACATTCAAGCTCTCTTCCCCTACCTGCTCTGCCATATACTCCGCCCGGGCAAGGCCTATCCCATGCTCGGAGCTGACCGTCCCCCCCAGGCTTAGGGCCGCTCGATGGATTCTGTCCGCTGCCGTCCTGAGCCGATCCCACTGATCCGGATCATTGACATCGATGAACAATGCGACATGCAGATTTCCGTCTCCTATATGGCCGTACTTCATGGCAGGAATGCCCACGCTTGCAGTGATCTGCTGCACTCTCTTAATCAGCGCCGGAATCTGCTTTATGGGAACCCCCACATCCTCGCCCATATAGATCCTGGTCTTCTTCGGGTCCAGACGCGAAATGGCCGCTCCCACCAGCCTCCTCGCCGCCCAGATGGGCTCCATCTCCCGGCCGGAAGCTTGCCTTATCGTGATTGCCATCGGCCGGCAGACCTTTTCGATCTGCTCTGCTGCCTCTGCAGTCGAATCTCCTGAGCCGTCCACCTCGAATAGTATCACGTCCCCGTCATCCGGCAGGACAAGCGCGGGATCGACGAGCCTCAGGACCTTCAGAGTGGTCCGGTCAAGTATCTCGCAGGCAGATGGGGTTATCCCCTGGGAGAACACCGCTATCACCGCCTGCCCGGCAGCCTCTGCGCTCTCGAAGCTGGCGAATACCAGCCTTCTCTCTTTGGGCAGAGGGGCAACCTTCAGTCCCGCCCGGGTGATGATGCCAAGGGTTCCCTCTGCGCCAACGAATAGACGGGTGAGGTCGTATCCGGCTGCGGATTTGAGGTTCCGGGAGCCGGTATGAATCACCCTACCATCCGCCAGAACAACCTCTAAATCCAGCACATAGCTTCTGGTGGTGCCGTATTTGACCGAGCGCATGCCGCTGCTGTTGTAGGATATCATGCCCCCGATGGTGCAAAAGCTGCTGCTGCCCGGATCTGGGGGAAAGAAGAATCCATGAGGCTCAAGAGCCCAATTGAGCTTCTCTGCCACCACTCCCGGCTCAACGATGACCTGCAGGTTCTCCAGGTCCATCTCCAGAATGCGATCCATTCCGGACATATCTAAAACTACGCCCCCTAAGACGGGCGACGCCCCGCCGGCAAGTCCGCTTCCCGCTCCCCGGGCGACCACCGGCACATCCCTCTCATTGCACAGCATCATAATTCTGGAGACCTCTCCCGTATTCGCTGGCCGGACGACGAAATCTGGGTATCCAGAAACCTGGGAGGCGTCGGAAGAGTAGCAGCACCTCTCTGCCAGCGAGGAGGAGACCCTCTCCCCGACAATCTCCTGCAGGCTTTTCAGCATGGTCGAAATGTAATCTCACCTTCCTCTCGATATCCTCACACTGTAATTACTGCGCCGTTATTGTACCCTTACCATAACAGGTATCCAAAATACCTGGCGGCATAGACCAGGCCCACCAGGATTACCAGCAGCCCGAAGATCTTGCTGGTCCACTCTCCCACCGATATATACTTCTCCCCGATCCTGCCGCCCACCATTCGGGAGAAGGTGGTGATGGGGATGATGGGCACTCCATGGCCGATGCCGAAGAAGAAGAGCATCGTCCCACCGACCAGGGGGGCGACGTCCTGGCTTGCCAGCCAGATCAGGACTGGCATCACCATGGAGAGGGCACAGGGAGCCCAACCCAGGGCGAAGAAGATCCCCAGGGTGAAGGCGCCGATGAACGCAGAATAGCGGAAGAGGTTTAGCGAGAACTCCACAGCCTTTTGGAGCAGGCTCTTCTCCTCCTCCATGGGCTCGGCCAAGCTGGCTGAGCCTGGACCATCGGATGGCTCATCTGTCCCATCGACGCCAGCCTGATGGAAGTGCATACGGGATGTGACCGGCTCGATGATCTCCCCCAGGGGCTTGAAGCTGCCGATTCCAAGCATGACCATGATGCTCCCGGCCAGAAGGTCGAAGATCTTTGAATCCCGGAAGAAGACGCCTATCTGGGATATGAACAGCCCGAGTACAAAGAAGACAACCGCCATGCCGAGGGTGAAGGCGACGCCGATCATGAATCCCTCTCTTGAGGTGGAGGCGCTGGCTCGCAGGTATTCGTCCTTCCTGCGAACGGTCATCACATAAGAGAACACAGCGATCATCAGGGCGATGGAGCAGGGGGCAAGGGAGGTGAAGATGCCCAGAAGGAACATGCCAAAGGCGGTGACATCCTTCCTTGAGACCTCATTCTCCATCCTGGTCCAGAGGGCGGAGAAGATGCCTGCTGCCCCCTCTGGGCGGGCCTCCACCTCTGCAGGAGGGGAGGCTTCCCTCTCCACCATAACAGCTGTCCTATTGAGCTCCTGGATGTCATCCAGAAGGCTCTGGGCCTTCTGCACCTCATCTTCTACTCCTTCACCCACCCGGTAGACGTGATAGACCGGGCCGATTCTGCCCTCTCTGTCGATCAGAACAATGGTGGGATTGGAAGAGCCGCCTCTTACCGTCCAATAGTCCAGGTATTTGCTCCCTATGGGATATGGGTCCAGATCCTCGATCCAGGGCCAGGTTATATTGACCTCCCACCAGGTTTGGGCCAGCTCCCGGCCGTCAATGGAATAGGGGTTCTTCCTCAGGTTCAGGGTTACTATCTGGACATTGGGATCTGAGGCCTTGAGGGCTGCAAGCTCCTCTACCTGCCCCGAGAGGGACTTTTCGCATTCAATGCATAGCGGGTTCTCGATATTTGTTATATGCAGGACCACCGGGGAGCCCATGAAATCGGATAGATTGAAGCTCCTTTGATCCCAGCTGGTTGCGAAAAAGTCCGGCGCCTGCGCTTCATCTGCTAGCGCGGGACTGATGGATAGGGATATGGACAATAGCGCCAATAAATATATTATGGAAACCAGCAAAATGAGGAAGTGAGGGGGATTAGAGCCCGGCTTGCTCAGACCACCCACCCCATCTTTCACTGCCATTAGGCCGATCACTGCTCCCAGTCAGCCGCATTCTGCTGGTGATAATAAATGGAATCCTCTACATAGCTGTTGATATCGTCCGTGCTCATGATATCAATCTCGCTATGCCAGCCAACCTCAACCTCGCCGTCCTCGTTCTCGATCAGAGTGAGGAAGATGGTGGTGGGAACATACTGCTTCTTGCCTGTGGGACTGTAGATATCCAGAACCTCCAATGCCTTCAGGATTCCGTCTCCCTCAGCCAGAATGCTGTAGAACAGGATATCGTCGTTGTGGATTTTTATAGCATCATTTATCCTGGGGACATGGGTCACGCAGGGCAGGCAGTTGTTCTGGTGGATCAGGATCAGCAGGGGCCTGTCCTCCAGAGCCTCAATAACCCAATCCGGGTGATTTACGGCGGAGCCAGAGTTGACGTTTTTGTCCGGGTATGTCGTCCACCAATCAGAATCACCCGAGCCAAGAGAGTGCTCAGGACCATTGTCATCCTCATCCTCTGCCAGGGCAACGGCACAGAAAAGAGAGATGGTCAAAAGAGAGGCGATCAATAGTGTGAGGAAATTTGTGAACCGATCAAGCATGATTTAAACCTCCGAATTCGTCCTCTTCTATTCTTTATTTGAATATTTAGAGATTCTCAAGAAATCGCCATCCGCGGATCTCTTGCCTCCTTTATGCAGAACCATTACGAGCAATTAGGTCATAGTCCTCGGTATTTATCGCTTTTGGGCCAGGATCGGTATATATATTTCACATATCGCACATTGGGCCTGTATCCAGCACCTTGAACCAGTGACTATGACCAAATCTGCAATTTTAGCTCAGAAAAACTTTAAATTCCATGAAGTCGTATTTAAAAAAGAATACATATTGGAGGATATAAAAAATGGCCAATGAAACTGAGAAGAAACCGAGGTCCAGGAAGAAGAGAGGAATGGCTGAAGCAGGAGTGGCAGCGGTCAAATCAAAGAGAGTGACTGGGAAGGGAGGGGGGATGACGGAGGAGTCTGTGGATCTGGTATTCGGTATCAATGCCGGCATAATTTGGGACCTGCTCAGCCTAAAGGGTCCGATGTCGGCCAGGGAATTGGCCAAGTCTGCCGCTCTGCGGATAGATGATGTCCATGGCGCACTGGGCTGGCTGGGCAGAGAGGGCAAGATCAATGTGAATAAGAAGGGACGGTCAAGGATCTATTCCCTGAGGCCCTGAGATATCTCGGGGCCTTATCGATCCCGCCCCGAAGGCTAATCTTCTTTTGATTCTTTCCACCTCGCCCGCCCGGGCGAGATAAAGCTCATCCAGATTATCGAATATGCCGTGCTCCACCACACCAGGAATAAGGCTGATCGTCCTTGCTAAAGACAAAGGATCCTCGATGGTCCCGAAGTCCACGTCCATAACGAAATTCCCGTTATCGGTGATCACCGGCCCGTCCTTCCTCAATCCCTGTCGCAGCACCGGCTTGCCTCCCAGTTCCTCCAGCCTCCTTCCTGTTAGCCTAAAGGCCATGGGAATCACCTCCACAGGCACCGGCCAGGTTAGTCTTTCTACAAACTTGGACTGATCGGCAACGATCACGAACCACTTGGCAGAGCAGGATACCACCTTCTCCCGGGTATGCGCCGCTCCGCCGCCCTTGATCACCATCAGGTTTATGTCCACCTGGTCTGCCCCGTCGATGGCCAGATCAAGAACTGGATGCTGGTTTAAGCTGGTGAGCCTTATATTTGATTCTATGGCCAGCTGTTCGGCCTGAAAAGAGGTGGGAACGCCACAAAAGTCCAGATCCTCCTCTATGACCCTCTCTCCCAGCCTCTTTATCGTCCAAGCCACAGTGGAGCCCGTGCCCAGGCCAACCACCATACCGTTCCTAACCAGCTCTGCCGCTGCCTCACCTGCCGCCTTCTTGGCAGCGGAATTGGATGATGCGTCCTTCATGCTCCTCTCAGTTTCCCTTTATTTCCTCTCAAAATTCCCGCAATCCATCCGGTCAGAGCAGCTTGCTCTTCACCGTGGTGAAGACCGGTCCCCGCAGGTCGATCTTATGCTTGTAGCTGGTGATGTACCTCTCGAGAGCTGGGTGAATCTTGATGTTTATATCCGCCGGGCTTCTCACAATCCTCGCTCTGGTCTCAGACTCCTGGCCATTCATCGCCGCCACCTCGATCTCACGGGCAGAAAGAGCAGCAAAGGAATCGATGAATCGAATTCCTGTGGTCACTCCCTCATTGAACGCCTCTTCCCAGCGGGAGGTGCGGGGGATGCCCATGACGTTCTGCTTATGGACCACGATCTCATTTAGGGCAGCCGGGCCGCAGAGCTTGGTATTCTCCTCCGGCTCGACCACCCAGACCTGAATATGCCTTCCGAAGAGCTCTCCCTCCCAGGCAGGAAACTCGCAGGGAGAGGCGGCATCACCATGCTCAAGGCACACCCCAATCACAGATTCGGCTATTGCCTGCCCCTCTGGCGTGCTGGGGGTCATTTCAACAGCGATCATCTGGGCCATCTCCCGGGCAGTGAGCTCCCAATTGGCCTGGAACTGGGGGTAGGAGAGTGCCCGGACATCCTGAGAGTTATGCAGAATCATGGCGATCCGCTCCACTCCCAGCCCCAGGTTCATGACCGGATAGGGGATATCGTATTGCGACAGGGCAGTGGGCGAGTAGATGCCGAATGTAGCCACCTCAACCCAGCCGCTGCTGTACTTGGTGGCCGAGCCGACCAGCCCCGGATGATAAGCATAGACCTCAACCCAGCCGCTGCTGTACTTGGTGGCCGAGCCGACCAGCCCCGGATGATAAGCATAGACCTCTATTTGGGTCCCGGGAACGTAGTACTTGCTCCTCTTGTCATCCGGCCGGAACTGGAACTTCTGGAAACCGAACTGGCTGAGGAGGCCGTCTGCAACCGCCTTCCCATCCTCTATGGATACATCCTCATCCATGATCACACAGCTGGCCGAGTAGTAGCTCATCAGGCGGGCGGCATCCTCCGCCTGCTCCCGGCGGAAGCATCGGTCCACAGAGAAGAGTCTGATGGGCAGCCTCTGGCGGTAATGGAGGTTGGAGAGGGACAGAAACCAGCCACTTGTCATATGGCTTCTCAAGGTGCGACTGGTGGCCTCTGCTTTCAGTCCTTTGAACTCTGGAAACACCTTCTCCAGGACAGTGCCGATCAGAGCATCGTGAGCAGAAAGGGCATGAGCGATCTCTCCCACCAGGTCGTCGCCCTCAACCTTCCCCTTTTTGTAGGAATGGAGGATCTGACGGAGTGCCTCTACCTCCTCTGCCGAGAGCTCTCGACCCAGGAGGGCGTTTATCTGGGCGATCCTCTCGTCCGATATGCCGATGTCCGGCCGGGGAAGGCCGGCGAGGTAAAAGCACCTATCCAGAACTGCAAGAGCCTCGGAGCCGAACTGGCGGTAGACATCCTGGGCCTCGACCATCACCGGATTCATGGCCTCATTGAAGCCGAGGCGAATATAGGCCTCTCGTAGCTTCTGAACGGTATCGAAGATGGGATGAACTGAGCCGAAGGAATAGCTATTTCGCGGATATCTCTCATTCAAGGACGGCCAGCCAAGGTACTCTCTTCCTTCCTGCCAGGTCTTATCGAAATCCTCCCGGGCCGCCTCCCGGATCTGATTGGGATCGAACTTCATGACTTAAACTCCATGATCTATTGATTTAAGGCTTTTTGAGTTTATTTTGAAATAATGATTCCATTCTGGATATCTCCAGGGCATTGGTGAGGTCACCTCGGGTCCTTTCCAGCATGGACCTGGCAAGATCGCTCTTCCTCCGCAGACCTCTGGTTATAGCATCCGGATAGTCGAATAGCATCAGCAGATAATAGATCTCCTCCATGACCTCCAGGAAGTATTCGCCATCTTTTGCCCTGCCGGAGCGGATGAGGTCCAGAATATGACGGCGAAGCTCACCGCACACGTCGCCCAAACCCGCCAGATAGTTCGCCAATTCCACACCCACCTCAGCCGGGGTGAGGATCTCATTTCTGGTGATGATGGAGTAGACGGAGATGGCCTCGGCGTACTCCTGTTCCGCTCCGTCCACAAAGCCTGCATAGCGTACATCCTGATGGTTCTCCAAAAGCTCCCGGATCTTCTCCAGCTCTTCTGCTGCCTCATCGACCAGCCTCTTTGCCGCCGGAATTTCGCTTCTGTGCATCGATCTGATTGACGAAGAGCACAGGCGTATCACCCTCCGGGAGAGGGACAGAGCCTCCTCGCGAGCCCGGTCTTTGTCATCGAAGCTTCTGAGCAATCCATCAGAGATGTTCTCAAATGTGGACGGTCCGGGCATAATCTCAGTCTCTCAATCCTAAAGCAGATATCATTTCCGGGTATCATCCAGCAGTTTTTTGAGCCTCTTGACCGATCTTTGGCCCTCTTCCAAAGAGCGCGATTCGGTTACTATCCGGCCACTATAGCCGTTCAGAGCAGCAAGCACCTTCTTCCAGGGCACAGTGCCATTTCCCACCGGCAGATGCTCGTCTCTCTCTCCATGGTTGTCATGGGCATGGATGTGGATCATCATATCCTTAAGCCTCAAAAAATCCTCCACATTTCCATTGGTATTGGCATGTCCCACATCGAAGATGAATCCCAGGTTATCCCGGTCCACAGTCTCAATTATGCCTTCGATCTCCTCCGGGCGCCTCCCGAGGATTGCAGGCATGTTCACCATATTCTCGACTGCCACTCTCATGTCCAGATTCGAGGCATGATCGCAGATCTCCTGGATTCCCTTTATGTTCTGCAGCCAGGCAGCGTCTGGCATATGCATTCCCAGGGGAGAGAAGTGGCCAGGATGAACCACCGCCAGGCGGGCAAAATCGCTTGCCAGGTCCAGGCAGGTCTTCATCTGTCGCACCGTCTCCTCCCATATTGGTTGGTTGACTGAGGCTAAATTCAGGTCCGAGTAGGGCAGGTGGATGGTGATGACCAGTCCTGTCGTCTCCACGATCTTCCTGGCCTCTGGGAGATTTCCCTCAGTCAGCCGCTGCCTTCCCTCGTTGACTATCTCCCAGCCGCTATATCCCAGATCCTCCAGCTGGTAAGCCCAGTCAAAGGGCCGGTCCACCAGCTTGCTGGACGAAAAGCTAAACATCCAAATCGATCTCCTTGACTGCCACTCCATTCTCCGTGACAGGTGCCAGCCAGTCGATGACCCTCTCTGGATCTGTGGCCTGAATCTGGATATGCAATGAACCCAGGGACTCCTCTTGAGGGGGAAAGCTCACCATTCCCATATAGGCTGCCTGCTTGCTGAGCTGAAAATGGATTATATTGCAGCTTCGGCCTCGCTCTAAAACAGACCTGGCAGCATCCAGAATCTCCTGGCTTCTCAGGAGGCGATGCAATCTTCTCAAGGATTGAGGGCCATCATAAGCGTCGATACGATCGGTGCGAATGTCCATTATCAGACCGGGAAAGATGTTCTCAATCGCCAAGACTACCCTATCGACCCTTTCCGTAAGCTGAACGGCTGAATAGACTGTGACCTCGATCGTTCTCATCGCCCCTAGATGTGGCTGGTCTTGTATCTGAGGATAGCAGCTATGCCGCCAAAGGCCCGGAAGAGCTGTGCTCCTTCCTCAAATTCCGTAGAGATGATCTTGACCTCTGCCCCGCTCATCTCTGCCAGCTTGGACAGGTCGGAGACTATATCCACCTCTTCCTCAATGGTTAGCGGGCTGGAGCATTTCAAGCAAGTTCCGACCGGCTCGGATGAGCCGCTCCTGGTCTGGCTGTCGGTATAGTCGCAGCTGCGATTGGTGCAAACGATCTTGGCCCTGGTCTTCCTGAGGTCCTCAGAGAGAATAAGAACATCCACTGCCCCAAGCACCAGGTTGTGCCGGACCTCCTTTTCCCCGTATGCCGCGAGGCCTTTGTCTGATACCAGCTCCCTCATAAACCGACGCATGATCTCTTTATCCTGGGTGACCTCCAGGTCTGAGAGCTGCTCTTGAGCAGCATCCACCAGCTCATTCAGCCCGGACTCATCAGTGTAGGAGACATCCAACGCCGCCAGGACCTTTCTCTGCAGCTCATGATGCAGAAAGCCTCCCTCCACAAACTCCTCTTTGGTGGGAGAAGGTCCACCGACCAGAATTCCTTCAAGATCCTTGGGATCAATGGGCAGAAATGCGTCGTTGGCCGAATCGCCTATCCTCTTGTAGAAATCGTGAATGGCGATCAGACGAAGCTGCTGGAAGCGGTGGCTGGACTGGCCGCCCTTCCTCTGTTTGCCCGGGACGGTCGAGGTCAGAGTCTTTAGGGCCTCGATATATTTCCCTTTCAGTAGACCAATTGCAGCCTCGCGCCTGTCCAGGACGATGAGACCAAATGTCCTCTTGTCTGCCAGCATCTCCTCCAAAGGCTCGAGATAAAAGGAGGAGTCGCAGTGATATCTGTAGGTGACTATGGGGTCAGGCGGCTCTAAAGCTGCGCTGAAGAGCTCTGTGCGATTGGCCCCTATGTCCACGCTACCGATAAATAGGACGACGCCATTCTCCGGAGGTTTTGGTATGAGCTTGAGCCTGGACATGGCTGACTCGAGGGAGCCCTGGACGCTGAGCCTTGTCACTCTCGACTTTATATTGGATGCTTGCCCGTATTCCTCCCGCAACTGGCTGGTAACATCAGATATCTGCTTATCAGGAGGGATATACAGGGAAATGAGCTCTGTGCCCCTGCCCTTCTTGCTCCGGAGGCCGTCAAGAAGACGCTTAAATTCATACCTTTCCTGTGCTGTAAACTCCATTCTAGCCGATCTCCAAAATTGCTCCTGGATCAATGTATAAAAGGCTTCTTCAAAAGGATTTCGGATGATGATCCTTGATTTGGAGGAAAATTTTTTTCAATTCTTGATTATCAAAGGGAGGCAGCATTTATTACTATATTAATAATACTAGTCAGATTTGGCTGAAATAATTGATAAATTTATCAAATTTTCCTAATTAATCAGGAGTCTTAAAATCAGTCAATAGAAATGGCAGAATTTGATCTATTCAAAAACTATATAAAGATATAAGTTATCTTATAATCCATGGATCAATTAGTCGTTCTCCAGGAGATCTATGAATCGTTTTCCAAGGGAGGGGATGGCCTGCAAAAGATCGGCAACAAGGCTATCGAGGGGAGCTGTCCGGAGCTGACCGCCAAGCTGCTGGAAAGCGCCAAGAATGGCGAGATCAATGAGGATATCTGTCGCCAGCTTTCCAGCTGCCTTGAGGATATCTACGAGATCAAGCGGCTGGGCGATATCTGTCGCAGCACTGGATTGTATTCCCTTGCCATAAACGCCTATAACCGGGCCTTATCTCTCTGCAGCGATCCGGTTTTGAGGCCGGTTCTTCAAAACAATCTCGGTCAAGCCTATGCCCGCCAGGGAGATTTAGCCCGAGCAGCCTTCTACTACAAAAAATCTGCTTGTTGCTTTGAAAAATCAGAGGATCTCCTAGGCCTTGCCCATGTCCTGGGAAACCTTGGAGCTGCCTACCGTCAGAACCGGGATTGGGATCGGGCCATAGAGTACTGCTACCGCAGTTTGAAGACCTTTGAGGAACAGGGTGATGATCTCGGCATTGCCCAGATGACTGGGAGCCTTGGAAGGATCTATGCGGACATGGGGGAGAGGGATCTGGCAACTCGATACTTTGAGAAAAGCCTCGAGGATTTCCAGAGGCTCGGCGACAAGAAGAGCGCTGCCTGGATTATGGATAGGATGGGACGTATTGCCAGTGATAGATACGACTGGGATAGCGCTCAGAGCTACTTCAGCCAGAGCCTCGGCCTGTTCGAAGAGTATGGCCAGACCCAAAGCAAAGGGATCGTCCTCTCTAATATGGGACGGATGCAGCTGGAGAAGGGAGATGCATCTTCTGCTCGCGAATCTTTGGAAAAGGCCATTCATCTCATAAGCCGCAATGCCCAACCTGGTTATCAGAATGCTCTGTCCTCACTGGCCGCGGCTTACAGCACCCTGGCAAATGGCTCCCTGGAAGAGGCAGAGGATAATGAGGATCTGGGTCTGGGCTCAGGCCGGCTGCAAAGGCAAGAGGCATCCAAGAATTTCGGCCGAGCATCAGATCGCTTCCTAGAGCTTGCTTCCTCTCTTCCCAAGATGCAGGCGGATATAAAAACAAAGTCAGAGATTGCTAAATGTCGGTCTTATCTTGCCAGGATATCCGGATACACCTCTGACCAGGAGGCAGTGGAAATTGCACAAAAGGCTCTGTCATCGCTGGATACGGCTGCAGAGAATGCAGCTGAGACTAAAAAGGCCGGAATCAGAGGTTTGGCGAAGGCCGTATCCGGGATGAGAGAGGCAAGGTCGATAGGCCTGCTGGGAGACGAGCCCTGGCGATTGGCAAAAGCAGTCAGCAGCTCAATCGAGCATCTGCTGGCAGGTGCCAGGGAATGCAATGCCACGATTATCGGCACCAGCCTCATCTCCGCTCTGGAGAACCTCAAGGCAAGCATGACTGCCGAGAGAACGACTGAAGATCCGATAGCCAGGCTCCATGCAGCTGCGGAGGACCTGCGCCACTCCGGAAAGCACCTTTCATCTCTGGAGAAGGATCCAAAAGAGAGAGATGCCCGCAGATTGATCGAGGCTGCAGCGATACTGGAAGGGCAGATGGTGGGGGATGACACTGCCAGCGAGGAGGGGCCGCGTCGCAATGAGTTGGGCTTTGGTCCGGAGAGAGATGCGTTATTGCTAGTCGCTGGGGCCATGGCCAACAGCCTGCTGGAGCTGATAGATGATACCAGGGAGATTCTTACCTGGGATGAATCGCTGAATCTGATTTCCAATGAGAAGAGGGTACAGCCAGATATCATCGATGGGATGGATGAACTGATCGAGTCCGATCTGGAAGAGGATTTCGATGGGCTGCCGGATCTGGAGATCTCAGAGGATGGGGCGCAGGCCAGGAACATGATTTTGACTGACGGCACCGTGGAGCCCTCTGAGCTTTATGTCTCGGAGATAATGCATCCGGAAGAGAGCTGGCTCGTTCCTGTCATGGCTAGTACTCCCTGCAAGAAAGAGAATCCAATTGGCTTTAATTCCTGGAGGCAGGCGCAATTTTATGGATCCAAGGGCTTTGACCACCTGGAGAAGCCAGAGGATGATATCGAAAAGATCGATGGGGTCATAGATACTGGGCTGATAGAAGAGCTTAACCGCCATGATCTTGGCGGAATGCAGGGGGGGGAGTGGCCGGAGAGAGGGCTTGAGGATTCTGGTTCAGACTTTCGCGAGGCGGTACCGGAGTTTAAGGAATCAACCTCCAGCTATGGCAGCGGTCTATTCAGCCAGGAAAAGGCAGTAATGCTGATCAAGGCCATGAGCGTCCTGGTGATCATTCTCTTGGCGGTTGAGGCGGTGCTATATTTGATATAGGCTGAGCGGAAATCCTCTATCGGGATGAAAAAAAAGCAGCTTGAGATGACCCTGGAACGACTGGAGGGCTTTTCTGAGCCCTCATTTATTAGAGAGCAGTATGCAACGCCCGCCTCGGTGGCGGCGGAGCTGCTCTTCTTAGCTGCTCTGCGCAATGATCTGGGTACGGTATGCGACCTGGGATGCGGAACGGGCGTTCTTGCCATCGGCGCGGCGCTCATGGGTGCAAGGACGGTGGGAGTGGAGATCGATAAAGATGCCCTGGCCACGGCGAGAAAAAATGCAGAAAATCTGGGCGTGGATGTAGACTTCATCCGGGCGGACGTGAGAAAGCTGGAGCTTGAAGGCATAGATACAGTGATCATGAATCCCCCCTTTGGAGCTCAGAAGGCCAGCGAGGGCGATCGCGCTTTCCTCTCCACTGCTCAGAGGATCGCTCGGAATATTTATACCCTGCACAACCGGGGAAGCCATGATTTCATTAAAAAATATATATTTCCCAATGTAGTGCAGGAGGTCTATTGCATCCCATTTCCTTTGAAGAGATGCTTTGAGTTTCACAGAAAGGACATAAAGGTCATTGAGGTTGAGCTATACAGAATAACCTGCCAGCATTCTTAGAGGAGCCAAGCTTTTGAGACCAAGCCTTTATACCAGGCTTTAGATACTAGTAATTTCTAATTGAGCCATAGCGATAAAAAAAGAGACGGAAATGATGCGGCGATTCTCGAGCCGCATATTGAACTTACAGAGGAATAAATGATGGAAGATAGCTTTGTGCTTCCCGGCGATACGGTAGGATCTTTGGAGGAGTTCGTTCCTGGAGACTACACCTATGCCAGGGAAGGAATGATATTTGCCACCACTGCCGGCCTGGTTAAGGTCGATCCCAAGACCAGGTCTGCCAGTGTCATACCCAAGACCAACGCCCCAGTCAAGCTCAACCACGGCGATATAGTAGTGGGCGAGGTAATCGATCTCAAAGACAGCCTGGTGATAGTCTCCCTGGCCTTCAAGAAAGGCTATGAGGACCGGCCAATCTCAGATGAGGAGGCCACCATTCACATATCCAATGTGAAGAACTCCTATGTCAAGGATCTGCGCTCGCTCTTTTCCATGCGCGACATCCTCAAGGCAAAGATCGTCGATGAGCGGCAGATGAGGCTCTCGACTGGCGACGAGGATCTGGGAGTGATAAAGGCTTACTGCAACCGCTGTCTTACCGGCTTGATGCGAAAGGAGGGAAAGCTCATCTGCCCCAATTGTGGTAACAACGAGACGCGAAAGATGAGCTCCGCCTATGGGCTGGGGGTAGTATAGATGAACCTGAAGATAATATCCAAGACCGAGAATGAGGCAGTCATTGAGTTCGTGGGAGAGGGTCATACCATTCTCAACTTGCTCCGAACGGAGCTGTTGAAGGACAAGAGAGTCCTCATGGCAACCTATGACACAAAGTTTCCGGTAATGGACAACCCCGTCTTCCGCCTCGTAACCAATGGGGCCGATCCCATTATTGCTCTGAAAGAGGCCACATCCAGAATAATAGATCAGTGCGATGAGTTTTCCAATAAGTATGCAGAAGCGGCAAAGTAGGTCTGAAAAACGAAATCAGGAGGGCTTGAACCACATCCCTCTCTTATTTTGATCTCTGCTCTGGCTCTTAATTTGCCGGCGGAAGCAGAGAGCTGTCACATGCAAATATGTCCCCAGACTCAAGTCCTTTTCTGAAGGATGCCACTCGCTGGGCAGATGTGCCATGGGTGAAGGAGTCAGGCACCACATATCCCTGTGACTGCTTCTGCAGGCGGTCGTCTCCTACGGCGCTGGCGGCGTTGAGGCCCTCTTCGATATCCCCTGGCTCAAGAATGAGGTCCTGCTGGGATGCGCGATTGGCCCAAACGCCGGCATAACAGTCAGCCTGGAGTTCCAAGGCTACCGATAGCTCATTGGCCTCCTTCTGGCTCACCCTCTTATTCATCGTATCCACGTATTGCAGGGTGCCAGTGAGGGTCTGAACATGGTGGCCGACCTCGTGAGATATGACATAGGCCTGAGCAAAGTCTCCTGTAGCTCCCAGTCTATCCTGGAGTTCTTTCAAAAATTCAAGATCGAGATAGACCTTCTGGTCGCTGGGACAGTAAAATGGCCCCACCTGAGAGCTAGCCTGTCCGCAAGCCGACTGCACACCGCCGGAAAATAGAACCAGCTTTGGTTCTATGTAGGTTCGGCCCAGGTCCTCGGCAAAGATATCGCTCCAGGTAGCTTCTGTATCGCCCAGGACTAGAGATACGAACTCAGCACTCTCGTTCTGCTCCTCCGTCGACATCTGTGACCCCTGACTTGAGGCTCCGGTTGAGTCTATTCCCTGGATGACCTGACCGGGATCCACTCCTAAAAACATGGATATGAGAAGGAGCAACAAAATCCCAAGACCTCCGATGCCCCCTGCAGCCTTGCCAGAAATTCCAGAGGATCTGCGATCCTCAATATTCTCGCTCTTTCTGCCCGTGCGCCACTTCATTCATCAATCTCCTGCAAACTACCTCAAATGATATTGGATGCTCTTAAATGATCTCATCGATGAATGATAATAAATGATGCTTTCGCTGAAATAATGGAGCCAGTACAGCGGCTTGTCCAGCAGTAACATATTTAGGCGGAGAAGGAGAAATCAGATCATCCGTGCAGATGAGGTTGTGGCCTTGAATGAAGACAGCGAGAATATTGGTGGCTCTGAAGATGGAAAGAATGCCGGAGGAGAGAAGATTCTTGTCAAGACTGCAATGATTTGTCCTGAATGCAAATCCTGGATCGATAATGCGGCCAAGATATGCCCCATTTGCGGCCTGCGGATAAAACATCTCCCCCGCCCGGCCAATGAGGGACGAAGCAGAATCACTGCCGCATTGCTTGCCCTGTTTTTGGGGATAGCTGGAGCGCATAAGTTCTATCTTGGAAGCATAAAGATGGGAATAATATATATTCTGATTAGCCTGACGGCAATCGGATTTGCCATAACACTCGCTCTTAGCATATATGATGCTATCATCCTTTTCACCATGTCAGATGAGGAATTTGCCAGGAATTTTGGTTGAAATATAATTCAGCGAAGAGTCTTATTTCTATTGCCGAGAGCTAAAGCTCCATCAACTTGTTGCATAAGCAACTTCCATCACTTTTGCATCACATTGTTCCATCTCCATAGCGGAAGATCCGATCCTCTTGCCTTCGCGATGTTCAAATGTAAGAAGTAAATGCACGAGGGGTATCAAGATATGCGCAGGATGCCTTTTTTGCGCATTAATCCCCATTTTCTCAAGGCTGGTTTTATTCTCATCCTAAAAATTAAAAATCAACTCTATGGGATGGAATTCCCATGAGCCTAATGTTTTCCGGCAGAATAAATGCCTCGTTTCCTCTTGCTTCTACCAGAAAAATTTAACATATTAGCCCACGATACAAATATATTGATCTGACCAAAAGAAATTCAGTCCGAGCTTTGGGCAGGCATCATTCATTCATCAGATATTTATACAACCGTTTTCGTGGTTTCGCACAAAACACTGAGGCATAAGCATGAAGAATGTTGTGGTGATCTTAGCAGCAGCATTGATGCTGTTGGTTGCAGTCACAACTGCAAGCGCGCAAGAGGCTGATAAAGTTGCTGAGGCAGCTATGCAAGTGGAAGAGTCTGCAAAACAGGTAGAAGAAGCGGCACAGCTAACGGAGAACGCAACAGCAGATCTCAAATCCGCTGCTGCGCATGTGGAGAATCTGACCGCCAACACCTCTGCAGCAGAAAACATAACCAAAGCAGCAGAGAAGGTCGAGCAGAAAGCCGAAGAAGTTAGCCAAGCAGCAGAAAAGGTAGATGAGGCTGCCCAGAAGGCAGAGGAAGCAGCAGAAAAGGTACCAGGATTTGCAGCAGCGCTTGCCGCCTTAGGATTCCTGGCTGTGGCCTTCATAGCTCTGAGAAGAGCCTAAGTGCATTGAATTTTAAAATCTTTTTTTATATACCAAAATAATTATACGGCCTCCTTCTCTTCTCCTTTGTTATCTCAGGCGGATACGGCAATTGTTATTAACATCTTTAACCGACCTCTCGACATAATGAAGATAAGGATCATCCTGAGGATCCTGGGCATGCTGGCTATGCTGCTGGGCACACTTATGCTCATACCAGGAATCGTCTCCGCCATCTACAAGGAGCCCCTGGGGGTGGTGGCCTTTGGCATCAGCTCTCTTCTGGCAATTATCGTCGGCCTGATTCTGAAGCATTTTGGGGAAAAATCCGATATGGGACGCAAGGATGCATTTGCTGCCGTCTCATTCGGCTGGCTCATGGCAGGACTGATCGGAGCTCTTCCCTACTTGCTGCTGGGATTGGGGCTGGTCGATGCATTCTTTGAATCGATGTCCGGTTTTACTACAACGGGAGCTACCATCCTCAGCGAGTATGATTCACAACACTATTGGACTTTAAGCAAGGAGGCAGTGCATAGCAGCCTAGCCTATGCACTCGTGGAGAGAACCACACATCAGCTTATCCACTGGTCCCCAGTAGGGATAATCGAGCTCGATTTCGGCCTGACCCTGGATTTTATCGATCTTCTCACTATAAAGGAAACCTACTTCGGCCTTCTATTCTGGAGATCTTTCTCCCAGTTCCTGGGCGGTATGGGCATAATCCTGTTGTTCATCGCCATTCTTCCCAATCTGGGTGTGGCAGGAAGAGAGCTTTATTCCGTTGAGGGCCTGGGCCTGATGAAAGAGGCGCTGACCCCCAGGGTTAAGAGCACTGCTAAAGCCTTCTGGGGGATTTATTTGGGGCTGGCGGGGATGGAAGCTCTGCTGCTGGTGGCGGCCGGTCTCCCGGTCTATGACTCCCTATGCACATCGTTTTCAAGCATCTCAACAGCAGGTTTTTCGCCAAGGGCCTATGGTATTGCGGAATACAATAGCATTCTGGTGGAGGCCATCATCTGCATCTTTCTCTTGCTCGGAGGAACCAATTTCATTATATATCATCAGATTGTGCTAAAGAAAAACTTAAATTATCTGATCAGAGATGCAGAGTTCAGGTTCTATATCATTATAGTGTTTATTTCGATTATTATATTGATGATATTCGGGCAAATACCGGGAGGCTTCTCCGATGCCCTTCGCTCATCCGTATTTCAAGTTATCTCCACTATGACCACCACCGGCTTTGTGAATAACTTCAATTATGACTCCTGGTCCCTGGCAGCAAAACTCGTCCTTATACTATTGATGATAATTGGGGGATGCACAGGATCGACCGGAGGAGGAATGAAGGTGGGAAGGGTGCTGATAGTCCTGAAATATGTGCACGCTGAGCTGATCCGAAGCCTCCACCCAAAGGCAGTTATCACCATAAGGATGGCAGATAAGGTGGTCAAGGAGAATACAGTCAAGTCCGTTATTCTTTTTATTCAGCTGTATGTAATGATCTTCATCCTGGCGGCCATTGCCTTTTCCATCACAGAGGCATCAAATCCCCAGTTTGGTTCACTATCTGCTATTTCCGCAGCAGCATGCTGTCTTGGAGTTGTGGGTCCGGGATTTGGGGTAGTGGCCATGGATTTCAATTCTGTATCCGAATCCGGAAAGGTTCTGGCCACGTTTTGTATGTACATCGGCCGGCTGGAGATCCTTCCCGTGGTACTGATGTTCTTGCCCGAGACCTGGTCGGATTAGAGAGGTATAGGAAGGAATAGACCGGATGAGGATAGAGATGATACTGATATATACTTTGATCCTCTTAAAATAGTCAAGGACGATATCCTCATGGCTCGAAGCTGGTTTATCCCCGCATCCCTGGCTGTCTTCGCATTTGTGCTATGGATTTTTGCCTTTTTTTATCAGAGTAGCTATATCAACCGCACAATCATCACTATCATAGCGATTTTGATGATCTATATCGTATTCCGAGTACTTCTGGAAGATCGTATCATCAAAAATTTCACCTCCACCGATAAAAGATATTATTTCTCAAAGATGCTCTATTCCATCTATTTATTAATTAATTTTATTATTATTTGGATTATTTGGGTGGAAGATATAAGAACTCTGCTGCTGGGATTCGGCCTGGTGGCAGCTGCATTTACCATCTCCATTCAGGATGTGGCAAAGAACCTAGTGGGTGGGCTGGTGATCATGTTCAATAGCATCTATAAAGTTGGAGATAGGATCGAGATAGCAGGAAAGAAAGGGGATGTAATAGATATCAATTTGCTCCATACCACCATCATGGAGATGAGCGAATGGGTTTCCTCAGATCAGCATACCGGCAGGCTCTCCTCTCTGCCCAACTTTCTGGTCTTATCCAATGCGGTGAATAATTATACTAAAGACTTCAGCTTTGTATGGGATGAGATAACCCTCCCAATAAGCTATGACAGCGATTGGAGGGCTGCCGAATCATTGATCATGGATATCGTCATCCAGGAGACGCATATGATGAAAGAGTACGCTGAAGAGGAGATATCCCATATGCAAAGAAAGTATTACATCTCAAAAAGCTCAACCGATCCGGGGATCTTCTTTAAGCTCACTGACAACTGGATCGAATTGACGGCAAGATATGTGGCTCCAGCCAGGCAGAGAAGGATCTTAAGAACCAAAATCAGCAGAAGAATCCTGGAGGAGATACAGAGATCAGAAGGAATAAGAATAGCTTCGGAGAGCATCGAAATAGCCAGGTTTCCTGATACTGGCCTATAAAAATATTCATCAATCACATCGGGAGCGAATGACTCCGGGCTGAAAGAATGTGATTAAAGATGGCCTTTCCTGAGAAAAATTAAAGTAAAATGCTGCAAGAGGAGCACATGACATGACTGCGAGATGGGATACATGCTGGGACGCAGCACCAGAGCTGTATGTGCTGCTCAAGGAGAGCAAATCATTAGAGAGCGCCCGCAATAAGGTGGCTCGATACATCGAGGCCAGAGAATGGACTTATGCATGCGATGTAAGTGAGATTGAGACATGGGATTACGTTCTTTTTAAAGAAGCCATACGAACACTTAAAAATGTAATATCTCCGAAAAATGAACGCATATCCGGCACCTCTTCACTGGAAAACCTCTGGAAGGCGGCTGTCGATGGTGATTCTGACGTTGCTGACGACTTCATCGATGAGTTCGCCCATTTCTTTAAAGCGCTGAAAATGAAGGCTGATGTATATCCTTCCCGATTGATGGAAGGAATAGATATACCGAATTTCGATGAATTTGAGGGCCGGACTGCAGGAGTGATGCGCTCTGATTACCTGGACCAAATGGGAGAGCGAATGGACAGATACCTGTCAAGGTATAAGTCGGGCCTCGATCCGGGCATTATTGAAAAGCGGGATGAAAATAGAAGGAGGATCCTGGATATCCTCAACTCCAACGAGGATGATTGGCAGGATTGGCGATGGCAATTTCGGCATGTTTTTAAAGATATTCAGGGATTATATACAATTAAGAGGGCAATAAAATTAGGCGAAGAGCATGAAGCATCCATCAGACTGGCTCTGGAGAACCATGTGCCCTTCGGCGTTACTCCCCATTATCTCCATCTAATGGACAAAGAGCCCTCTGACATGGATTATGCTGTTCGTAGGCAGGTCTTTCCTCCGCTCAGCTATGTGGAGAATATGATCGCCCACAGAAAGGATAAGAAGTGGGCCTTCGACTTCATGAGAGAGGGGGATACCTCTCCCATAGATCTGGTAACCCGGCGCTACCCCCGGGTGGCCATTGTCAAGCCCTATGAGTCTTGCCCACAAATCTGCGTCTACTGCCAGCGCAACTGGGAGATCTCTTCTCCTCTCATGGCCTCCGCCCTCGCTCCAATGGAGAAGATCGAGGCGGCAATAGATTGGTTTAATGAGCATGAAGAGATGATGGATGTCCTTCTAACCGGTGGAGACCCCCTGGTGATGGATGACTCGTTGATCGACAGGATCCTGAACAGGCTCTCCCAGATCCCTCACCTGAAGAGCATAAGAGTGGCCAGCAGGACGCCAGCTACTGTCCCCCAGAGGCTCACCGAAGAGCTCTGCGAGATCCTGGGCAGCTACCAGGAGCTTGGACGGAGAAACCTCTGCCTGGTGACTCATTTCATGCATCCCTATGAGGTGACACCAGAGACGCTGGCCGCGATAATAAGGGTGAAGAAGACGGGAATTGAGATCTACAACCAGCAGGTCTTCACCTTTGCCAACAGCCGCAAGTTTGAGACGTCGTCTCTGAGGATTATCCTGAAACAGATCGGAGTGGACCCCTATTATACCTTTAATATGAAGGGCAAGACGGAGATGGAGGACTATGCTGTTCCCATAGCTCGCATCCTGCAGGAGCGCAAGGAAGAGGCAAGGCTGCTTCCGGGCATATTCCGCACCGATGAGCCGGTATTCAATGTCCCGGGGCTGGGCAAAGACCACCTTCGGGCCTGGCAGAACCATGAGCTGATTGGCATTACCTCTGAGGGGAGAAGGGTATACTCCTTCCTTCCCTGGGAGAAGAACATAGCCAGGGTGTTGCCCTACATCTACACGGATGTCTCCATTCACCGATACCTCAATAGGCTGATCAAAAGAGGCGAGGACCCGGAGGATTACAGAAGCATATGGTATTATTATTGAGAGGATTGTCAAGCGACACAGCGGATGGCCGAAAAAAAAATCGGGACTGGCTACTCTTCCAGCCAGTCGACGATCGCCTCTATGCCCGCAAGGGTATCTTCGCAATGAGCCTGGATGAAATCAGCTGGAAGCTCCTGGTGAGGGGGAATGGTCTCTCCCGCTGCCAGGGATCTGTTGCCGGCAAAATTGATATAAGATATCCGGGCAGTGAGCTCTCCATGGGGCCTCTCGAACGCTCTGCCCGGCAGCATAGCAACGCCTTTTTCCTGCAGCAGTCTCTCGCAGAGAATGGTGCTGTTCAGCACATTCTTCTCAGCGAGCCTTCTGGAGAAGGGAGAGAAATCCGGGAACATGTAGAATGCACCCTCGGGCGCATGGACCCTGACCCCAGCATCTGCTAAAATTCGGTAGCACCTTTGACCCAGGGCGGAAAGGATACGGCGGGCGTTCCAGAGGTAGCGCTCGATGGCCATTGATCCCCGGAAGGCCTGCACACCGGCATACTGGATGGGTGCGCTCACCGAGGTGTACGTCTCGCTGGCCACAGCTGCCATCGACTCCATCAGCCAGTCCAGGCTCTGAGGAAAGGTGAATGTTCCCAACCTCCAGCCACCAGCACCGCACCACTTGGACAGGCCGGAGCTGATTATGGTTCCCTCTGGATAGTAGCGGGCAACTGAGACGTGACCGCCCTTGTGATGAAGCTGCCCATAGATCTCGTCAGAGAGGAGGATGATCTCATACTCACGGGCAACCCCGGCAATCTCTTTGAGCTCATCTGCGGTATAGGTGAGGCCATCAGGATTTCCAGGATAGTTTAGAACCAATATCCTTGGACGGTATAGATCCTGCTCCCCTTCCAGATGCTGGCGGAGGCGATCAGCGCTTATGTGCCATTTATCCTCAAAAGAGGTATGAAGCAGGCTTATCTTTTTTCCCAAGATCTGAGCCTGAGGGACATAGGAGACCCAGCAGGGTGTGGGCACGATGATCTCACCGTAGAATACCAGCTGCAGCAAGAACATGAGCTCCTTTGAGCCAGGGCCCACAAGGACGCAATCAGAGTTAGCCTCCACCAGATCCTTTTGTCTGTGGAATCCAGCCACCGCTTCTTTGAGGGCAGAAAGGCCTTTGACGGGCAGATAATCTTTTTCATGAGCATGCAGCCGCAGAGCCTCGACCACCGGCGTCGGCACAGGGAAGGGGGATTGACCCAGTCCGAAGTTGTAGATCTTTTTCCCCTGTCCCTGCAATAGCTTTACCTTCTCATTGATAGCGAGGGTCGGTGATTCGCCCAGGCCGCGAACGTTGATATTCAGGCTGACGTGCTTTTGCAGGTTCATCTTAAGAACTCCTTGGTTTTTAACATTTTACGATTTGTTGATCATTAGCTGGCGGGCCATCATTTAAATAGATGGTCAATAGATGAATTCTTAATTCAATTTTGTTCGAGCTAATACGGGTGCGAAATGCTTCCAGGATTCTGCACTCTAGTCCCTATTGCAGTCCCGACCGAAAACTACAAATATCTATAATGATTATATAGATAGATTGCCGTCTCATGAAAGGGTCTGGCGGGCGTACTGTGGGCCAAAACGCATCCGGCAGTGATCTGCTGAATCTGGCCATTGATTTGCCTCTTCCTGCGAGCAAAAAATTCGTGCCGCTCCTGGGAGCAGGTACAATAACCTGTGATGCAGATGATGCATGCCGTCGAGGTAATTGCATTCGGTTGCGCGCCTGCGGGATAACAGGCAGGATGAAAAAGAATTGCGTCCCGTGATTGGCACAGCAATCTGCCCAGATCTCGCGCCAATACACAGTCGGGACATGAGGCGGCTCCATATCAAGATGATGCCGAAATCGAGATGAAGCCGCACAGTGAGATTCTGTGGGATCCCTGAGGGGATTGTGCGATTCGGTGTTGTGCTACCTCGTGTTCGGCGCCACAGCCAAGATTCAGGCGGATCGGCCACCACCAGGATACCAGGTTCCTCCAATTGAAGTGGGGCGATTCATTTCCGATCCGCCTGAATCTTGATCCTATGCTCAGAAGATCTCCCAGCCCTTCTCCTGCTTAGCCCTTTGCCACAGCTTGCAGGGCTTCTCTTATAGCCTCTATCTTGGTGGGCTTCATTATATAGC
>ENA-UOOE01000261-UOOE01000261.1-fermentation-metagenome-genome-assembly--contig:-NODE-261-length-55811-cov-7.588780_pt1 | contig 55811 bp, 38 predicted proteins | sample MGYA00245776_ERZ724021 | MGnify/ENA primary metagenome ERZ724021 (study PRJEB28704, sample SAMN03018321) | fermentation metagenome | biome: anthropogenic terrestrial biome; feature: soil; material... | reverse complement strand
GAACGTCGCCGGTCAGCACCTCGACCCTCGACCCGACAGCGTCCCTTAGCTCAGACAGGTCCCACCACGCCCGCAGCAGGCGGCGCCTCGCCTGCTCGTCGTCCTTCCCGCGTACGAGCGCGATGATGCGGTGGTCGGTGTTCTTTACCAGCCAACTCGCCACGAACGTCCCGACGAAGCCGGTGCCGCCGGTCAGCAACACGGTGCTCATGTTCGCACTTCCCAACCGCGGGCCCTCAGGAACTCGGAGGTCAGCTCGCGGGCGAGGCGAGCTCTTCTCACCTGCCCTTCGTGAGCGTGGGCGAGCCGTTCCCTGACCTCTCCGGGATCGTCGAGCAACTGCTCCGCCTTTTCCTTGACCTGGGGAAACAGGTTCGCCTCGTCATGCTCGAACAGGAGCTCGCTCATGCCGATCTCCCCGTACAGGTCCATCAGTCGGACGTCGTGGGCGATGGCGATCTGCGGGACGTGGCCTTTCAGTGACAGCGCCCCGGCGTGGTAGCGCGACGTGACGAGGAGGTCGAGGCCTCTGATGACGGAGACCATCTGCGAGGCGTTGCACTGGCTGGCGGAGAAGATGCGCGTGCGGTCGGGGTTTCTCATCCTCGACCGGATGTCCTCGGCCATCTCGTCGTCGAGCGATTCCATGCACAGCAACGCCACTGGGCGGTCATGCTCCTCGATGACCCAGTCGGCCAGCTCGGCGAAGTCCTGGGCCAGCCGGGCTGCCGCCTTTCTCCGTTCCGGGGACCACGCGAAATAGTAGGGCCACTTGTAGCATCTCGACCGGCGGCCCCATAGCCGCGGGACGACGGGGAAGAGGAAAAAGTCGACGGCGGCGATGCCCACTGCCCCGGCGCCGAGCTCCCTCTTGAGAAGGTTAGCGTCCTCGGGACCGGTCTTGAAAAGGAAGGCGGTGTCGGCGGCCACCTCGATCGGAGCGGTGACGTCCCACTTCTTCATGCGCTCCGCCCCGGCGTAGGTGCGCATGATGATCAGGTCGGTCTTGCTCGCCTCCGCTCGGATCTTCTCCTGGCTGGCTTTCGACACCTGCCCGGAGTCGACGGCGTAGGCGACGCACGGCTTCCCGAAATCGGCCGCGCATGTCGTCGCCCACAGGTACGCGTCAAGCAGCGCGGTGGTGAACGTCTCGATGTAGCAGCTCCCTTCGACCAGCACGGTGAGGTCGTTCTCCCGCACCAGCCGGCGGACCGTTCGTTTGTAGGCCGTGGGTATCTTGACGATGCGCAGCTGCGGGGTCTCATGGAGGTAGCGTCGAAGCCGCTTCACATCCAGGCTGGGCACGGTGAGGACAGCGTCCGGCAGTATGGCGCGCATGTCCTCGATGGTCGCGAGCAACTTCGCCTCTGCCCCGGTGTTGTTGGCGCCGTTGTATCCGAACAGCAGGACCTTCGGGCGCTTAGCATCGCTCATGTCCTCACCCCGTGCTGACCAGGTCCACCAGGAACCTGGTGTGCATACCGATGTCTTCTTCGTGCTCCTCCCGGAACGAGCCGGCCGTATGGCCGTAGCGGATGAGGAAGTAATCCACCCATGCATGGCTGTAGTACGATAGGTACGTCGAGGCCAGCGCCTTCGGGTCAAGAGGCCTGATGAGCCCTTTCGCTATCATGATGGTGAAGTTATTCACCCAGAACGCCTCTGCCAAGCCGACGAGGCTGGACCAGAACGCCTTGATCCGGTCGTTGTGGTACAGCTCGACGAAGATGATCCTCATGATCTTCTCCACGTAAGGGGAATCCATCCACCTCAGGGCGACGTCGCGGGACATGTCCATGAACCCGGCGACGCCCATCGAGACGATCCGCTCTTCGGCCCCGGCGTCCTGCAGGCCGATGAACTTCATGAGGTCCACGGGGTACTCCAGGATGCTTTGGAGAATCTGGTCCTTGCTCGAGAAATGATAGTACAGCGACGCCTTCCTGATCCCGACCGCGTCGGCGATCTCCTGCACGCTCACCGCGTCGAAGCCCTTCTGGGCAAAGAGGTCGATGGAGACATCGAGGATCCTGGCCCTGGTGCCCTTCTCGACCGGACCGTTGAGCAGCAATCGCGTGATGCTCTCATCACTGATCATTCGCCCTTCTCCCTATCCACTCCCTCGGCTCGTGGACAGACAGATTGGCGTGGCAGCCCGTCGTACATATACCTACCGCGCGGTAGGCAGAGAGAATACTGACCCAGATGAAACGTTCCCGCTGAGTCATTTATATAAAATCCAGAGAAGGATTAAAAACCGGCACCCCGTTCTCGATGCCATCGTGGGGAAGAAACAATGGCAGTCAACAACGGATCGGCGCTGGACGCGTTCTTTGAGGAGGTCAAGAACCTCGGGTTCTTCGGCAGACTGTTCTCGTGGGGAAGGATACGCAAGCTGAGCTACGAGGCCAGCAATGAGCTTGCTTTGCTTCGCAGCCAGAGGGACAGCTGGGCACAGCAGAGGCAGGACCTGGAGCGGCTGCTCGCCTCGCAGAGGACGGAGGCAGAAACCAAGGCCGGCGAGGTAACGAGGCTGTTCGGAGAGCTGACGAAGGCGCAGACCTCGCTGAGCGAAGTGAGGGAGCTCGTCAAGGAGCGCGAGAGTAAGATACGGGAGCTGGAGACGTCCGCCGGTTCGAACACTCAACTCATCGCTGAACTCCGGGCGCAGGCCGCGGGGCTGCAGCGTCAGATCGAGGAGAGGAACGCCCAGATCGCTGACTATGAGAGAAGGCTGGGCGAGGCCGTGACCGCTCGTGACAAGAACGGCGAGAGGGTGAGGCAGCTCGAGGCTGAACTGGGCGAGTGCAAAAGGAAGGTGGAGGATCTCGAACGGTCGATTAGTGAGAAGAACAAGCTCATCACGCAGTTCGAGAGCGCCGAAACGTCAAGGAGGGACGAGCACGCCGCTAAGGTCGGCGAGGTCACGACCTTCATGAACGGCCTGAAGGAGGACAAGGTCCGGCTGGAGAAGGAGAAGGAAGAAGCGCTGAGAGCGCACATGGAGGAGATGAAGCGGACCTGGCTGAATCATGAGATCAGGGTCGAGGAGGCGCTAAGGGCGTTGTGCAACAAGCACACAATCGAGTACCTGGGCAAGGAGAAGGTACCGTTCAGAGGCAAGCCGGACAATACGTTGCGCATATGCGACGAATACGTCATATTCGATGCGAAGAGCCCCCAGGGCGAGGACCTATCCAACTTCGCCGCCTATGTGAACAAGCAGACCGAGGACGTCAAGAAGTACGTCAAGGAGAAGGATGTCAAGAAGGACATCTTCCTGGTCGTTCCGAACAACACCGTCGACGTCTTCGATTCTTATGTGGTAAGTCACGGCGACTACCGTGTCTACATTGTTACGATAGACTCGCTGGAGCCGATCCTGCTCAGCCTGAAGAGGATCGAGGAGTACGAGTTCGCCGAACAGCTGAGTCCCGAGGAACGCGAGGACATCTGCCGTGTCATCGGTCGATTAAGTCATCTTACAAAGAGGCGCATTCAGGTGGACTCGTTCTTCTGCGACGAGGCGTTCAAGGCGCTGAAGGAATGCCGCTGCCTACCGGAGGAGTTCTCCGAGAAGACGCTTGAATATGAGAAGTCGGCCAAGCTCAACCCGCCTATCGAGCACAGGGCGAAGATCATCGCCGACAAGGAGCTGCAGAAGGCGGTGGAAACGGCGAGGAAGGACGCCGAGTTCCTCGGGCTTGAGACCACTGAGGCGGTGGCCAAGAGCGTCAGGGCGATGCCTTTGCTGAAGGAGGACGCCGAAGAGCAGAACGAGCTAGAGTACGTCGAGAATATGGAACTGGAGGGGCTCGAGAAGTAGGACACGCCTTGACCGAATGAGATCGGTTGACGCATAGTGAGTAGACGGAAACGTGACGTTTTCATTCTTACCATGGCATAGACTAGTTTGTCCTACTGCCAGCTGATTCTAGCCTACCCGTTCATAGTTATTTCTCAGGGGGCAGCGAATTCATAGCATAATACAACTCAACCAAGCACCTCCCTTGCATCGAGGGGAGGAGGTTATCTCATCGCCTTAAGCGCTTCCTAATTCTAGCATAAGGCATGTTCGCGGTATGATTTACCCCCACCTCAATGGAGTGGCGACGACCATTGAACTTTAGTCCTGTAGTAATCCCTCTCGTCCCTATGGATCCCTTCGCGTATACATTCCTACTTAATCGGCGGGTGTGGACTAGATATAATCCATGGCGACCTTTGCCTCCTGCCGTAAAGCTCTTCCCTCTTCTTCGTGTGAAACTCTTCCTCGTATTATCTACCGCTACTGAAAGGGATTCCACTTAGTAAATGACCACTATGTCCTGTAGGATGCATCCAGAGACTGGAAGCCCATCATGTCAGCCAGCTTCATAATGATCTGATCGTCTGGAAAACCCTACGCACTCATCCATTTAGTCAAACTATTGGTTTAGCAACAAAGTATTCGATGAAAACATTTAGAGACCATCACATCGGTTGCAGGCCGTTCACAATCTTTAGATCTCTCATCAGTTCCTTACTCGCGAGTGATTCTGAAGCTATCACAAGCTTGACCTTCTCGGCGTGATAGTCCTCTGCCGACTTTCCGGACCAGTCGCCGATGATCTTCAGGTCCAGTTCCACGAGCTGCAAGCCGACGAAGCTTACTGACAGATCGTAGAGCATCTCCACCAGCAGCCAAGGATCGTAGTTCATTCTATCTGGCAGCTCCTTCGGGTACTCCACCAGAATGGACGGCAGCTTGTGCGAGAAGGCATGGGCGCGGCACTTGTCGTCACCGGTGATGAATATGACGTCCAGACGCTGGTCCGCGGAATGCTCCGCCAGCGAGCGCACGATCTCGTCATCGATGCTCTCCTTGTCCTCTGAGGCTCTCCCTCCTCCCACGCGCCATAGGCTGCATGTCCGGCGGAGAACGTCAATTTCAGTCTGGGCATTGAGCGCCTTCCGGCCCTTCTTGTAGCATATGTTGCTCATCCCCCGCACCAGCACTTGGTCCCTGACAGCGCGTTGCAGCTCGGTGATGTCGCTGCGGGAGTACTTGCGGGCAATGGAGCGGGAGATCTCTTCCTCCACCAGATTGGAGACGATGACCTGCACGTCCCTCGGACGGAAGCCCATCCGTTCGAGCGCATCACCATGCAGGAGCATCCGACTGAACAATCGATGGTAGGCGATGTTGGTATCGATGGCGAAGGCTCTCTGCTTTGGGTATCGATAGGGGTCGCTCCTCCGTTCCATTGCTGATCCGATCTCATCGAATATCGGGCGGCTCACTTCATCGGGAAGCAGTACCGTGTGCCATACCGCAGTTCGAAGGTCCTCGTAGTTGGGAAGGTCGTCGACTGCGGCCGACGGGCCCTTGGAGCGTATTGGTGCCAGGGCGTCATGGAACTCCTTATGCCCGGCCAGCACGCGGATCTCATTGTTGACGAGGTCGATGCTCAACAGGTGGAGGTCCAGCAGTACTGAGCGAACGGTGATGCTCGGCAGCTGGTGCAATCTCGCTTCGTTTATTACCGCCATCAAAAAGTCCTTGGTCACAACCTCTGACGTCATGGCCGGCCCTCTGGGATCACATCGAACATTCGTTGGCTTTCCACTGGTATCAGGATGTATGGTCGATCAGCGTTCCTCAGCGAGTCGATTCGCAGGTAGAATACATGCTCCACGCCGGTGAGATCGTTCATCAGCGAACCGAGAACGAGGTCCTTGGTTCCCGACGTCACGTCAAGGGCGATGCGATCACCGCTTTTTCGATAGCGCTCCAGAAGCTCCTTTATGGTCGTTGATACTGATTCTATGTCCCCGCCTTCCACTAGCTCGATGAGCGTCTCCGCCGGGGAGCTGAACTCATGCAGCACGACTTTTAGCGATGCGGAGGCCTTCTTGGCATCTTCTCGGTTGCTCTTGGCAGCGATTATGTGAACGCGGTCCGGGACATAGCCGAACTCCCGCATGGATGCCCACGACGAGTTCACCAGGCCCCACACGGAGCGGCCAAGCATTATGATAAGCACCTTCATTTCCCCGCCATTCCAGAGGTTCTGCATCGCGCATGAGGCATAAAAATCCATGCCGGTGCGTATCGGGCGGGCGAACGTTGCGCTCTGAGGCGGACATATATAGATGAGAGGATATTTACTCCTCCGGTTGTTGAAGTAGGGGAAGGGCAATCTAGCAGTCGTTCCCCGGCAATGTAGCATACGTCCAACGCAAACCTCGGTAAAGCGCCAGGAATCTGATCATACACCCCCAAAAAGGAGGAATGGCGCAATGTTATGCAATTCGAGGTCCGATGACGCAGGCTCCGGCGTGGCTACACTTGAGTATATCGATACAGGCCACCTTGGATTTGTTCCGCTGGTGAGAACCGAGCTCTCCGGTACCATCGCCGGTCCCCTGGCCGATCTCAGCATCGAGCATATATTTCGATTTACGGCCGAGCAATGTGGCCACGAGATCGATGCACTGTATCGATTTCCTCCGCCATGCGGCGCAGTCATGCGGCACATGACAGTCCGTTTCGGCGATGTGATAATCGAGACGGGACAGAGGCCGCAGGAGACAGAGATCGTTGAGGCGGTGAGGGGAGAAGATCATCAGGGCCTTTCTGTCACTGAGTGTTCGCAGGACGGGTTCACGCTCCAGGTTTCTGGCGTTCCTCCGGATGAGGACGTGCACATAACTGCCTCGTACGTTCAGGTGGGCGAGCCGCATGGCATCGGTTTCTCGTTTCGCATCCCGTCGGCCGGTCGTTCCATGGACGGCAATCAGGATGGTTCGGAGGCTCCTACCGCGACGTTCCATGACTCAAAATCTCGGTTCATCATGCAGGTCCGCTCGGCCGGAAAGGGCGAACTGTCAAGCCCGGCATCTGGCCTCCAATGTGACGGCCACATGTACTCGTTGAAGGCCGGGATAGTCCCGGACCGCGACCTGGATCTGATATGGACGCCGCATCAGTTCGAGGACCGTCCCTTGCTACAGGTCTTCACTGACGGAACCAGCGATCCATGTTTCCTCGCTCTTGTCTCTCCGCCGAAATCATACGGTGAGGGCCTGCCGAGAGAGTGGACGATCATGATCGACCGCTCGCCATCGATGGAGGGGACGAGGCGTCAGGCCGCCGACCAGGCGGCCGAACGATTGCTGAAATGCCTCTTGCCGAGGGACAGATTCAATCTATGTCTATTCAATTCAACGGCCTCGTGGCCCGCTGATCGGCCGCTCAGGGCGACCGCGGATAACGTGGCGAGGGCGGCGAGACTCCTGCAGGATGGTGAACCGGGCGGGCCCGGGCTCGAAGCGGCGCTGGAGCGAGCGCTGGGCCAACGACAGACCTACGGTGACATCTCAAGGCATGTGGTCATCATAACCGATGCTCAGGTCAGCAACGACGGTCGGATCCTGGAGATGTTGCGGCGGGAGTCGCTGAAGCCCAACCGTCGTCGATGCGGCGTGCTATGTATTGATTCAAATCAATGCTCACATCAATTACGGAGGATCGCTGAGGTCGGTGGAGGTTCATTCAGATCCCTTAAGTCCTCTCTGGACGAAACGGACATGGTCGCCGCGCTGGACAACGTTCTGGAGGAGTGGAGCTTGCTGGTGATAACGGATATTGGGCTTCTGACTAGCCGCCGTCTGGACGGGTTGCAGAGCGTGTATGTGAACGGCACATTCAATTCCGATGTCGGAGAGTTGCGAGCAGAGAGGAGCACCTGGTTGGTAGGCAAGTGCGGCGGCGGCCGAAAGCCCCCCTCCTTCGCTCTGGATGACTCGGACGACTCTTCTGATGTCATCGTCTTCAATGGCGTCAGGGCCCTCCACGACATCAAGCCAATCAACGACCTGGAGGCGCTCCGTGACACGGCACCGGTCTGAACATCATCATGACGAGAGCCCACCGGATCGGCATTGGATAAAAGAGACAATGTCTTGAACACTTTTTTCACAACGAAGATCGATGTTCAATGGGGAAGGAGATGTACCGCTGCATCGTGTTGGCGATGAGCTGCGGCGTCATGAGCCCGGAGACCGCGTTCGTCATCGTGAGAACGGAGATGGAGAGTGAAGGGAGCCGTGGTAGACAACTTCTTCCGCTGACTGGTCCGGAAATTTACCTTACAACGACATCAACGGCGTGCTGCGGACCGCGTGCATCCTCCATTTCCCGACGGGCGATCTTGCGTTTAACCGCATCCCCATATCCGAACTGCAGTTATCCGGCATGCCTTTCTTCATCAATAGTGTGAGGTGATCTTCACGAGGTTCCGGCGGAAGCCCGCCATCCTTCTCGAAGAGGCCCGTAGCCTGGCTGAGATCGTTGAGCTTGATAGCGGGCGATTAACGGCCTTCAGGACGTCGAGGAGGTCACGCAGGATAAGATCGAAAATGTGAACGAGAGGATCGAGGACGTGTTCTCGGAGGTAGAGAACAAGTTCTGGACGTCGCCACGAGAGTACTTGCGGGCGATGGAGCGAGAAAATCTTCCTCCACTGGGTTTGAGATATGATCTGTACATCTCTTGGCCGGCGCCCAATCTGTTCCAAGACAACGCTACGGAGGAACATTCGGATGAGCAGCTAGTGGTAGGCGATGTTGGTATCGATGGCGAAGGCTCTCTGCCTCGGGTATCGGTAGGGGTCGCTCCTCTGCTTCGCCATCTCATTGATCTCATCGCATATGGGGCGGATTACTTTGTCGGGAAGTGATTCGTTGAGCGGCGTGATTTCCGGTTACAGCTCATGCAAATTCTTATGATCTGTTCAGGAGAGTTTGCTGCGAGGTGATTTGTCATGGTTTCAGGGAGCACCCGCTTATTGCAAATCGGGCATTCGACACCCAGTGTTGCCAGGCGCTTCTTTTTCTCCTCCGTATCTCGCTTTTTCTGTTCGGCCATTTCATTCATTCGCTTCGCATTACAGTCAGTGCAAAGGAAGTAATTCGACATAACTATGATAGCATCTTCTGATCGGTTACCGCATTCAGAACATGGGAGATCAACATCGATGGTCTCAATGACCTTCGGATGCCCCCAGAACGTCGGCGGTCCGTTCCGCATATCCAAGTACTCTTCCATAACGAAATGGTTTCCTTGGTAGGCACCACATTGAGGGCAGGTATTCCCCCACACCACCTCATTCCTCGTATGGCTATACACTTGCTTAATTCGTGGATAGCCTCTGCTAGCCAGTTCTTCGGCAACTAATTCCAGGTCAATATCTTCCGGCCACAACACTTCAATTTTATTATCGCACTTGTAACAGGTTATTAAGAATTCCCATATCTTAATATTCATAATACTGCCCCCACTTGATCCATTATTAGCTAGGCGCCACGTTGGCTCATAACATTTCGAAATAGGCCTTGATTTTCATAGCCATTAGCTTGCGTCTTTCGGCCAGGAAGCTGGGGTAATCGTCTATGGTCATGTCCTCCACGCCATCCGGGATGCAGTGACTCCTGAGGTTCCCTCTCAGCTTTTCCATGTCAACTATGTTCCCGTAGCACTTGTCGCCTCCCTGGCATTGGCGCAGCAGGTCGGAGAAGTATACCCTCGGCTCCTTATTGCCTATCTGAATGTTGATCTCCGACTGGGCAATGACATAGTTAGCGACCTGATTATATTGGCCTCGGGACATCCCGTTCTTCTTAAGGTAGTCCTTGGGGAACAGGTGGTGGACGTCGCTCTTGATCTCGATCAGCTCCCGGACCTTGATATCGTTCGACAGGAATCCCAGGTCATCCATCTTGACCTGGGCGGCCTTGAAGATCGAGAAGGACGGGCTGGTGGAGACGGAGCTTTCGAGATCCTGCGGCAACCTGAACTCCCAGAACGCATCCGAAAGCTCTCCATTCAAGATCGTCGTCAAATATTCATCGATGCCATGCGCATGAATCTGCTTAATATCGTAGTCAAAGGTCGATTCAGGCGATCCGGAGTACCTGCTTGTCAGTGCTGCCATGACATACCACTGCCGGACATATCGCTCGATCTCCTCCGGGCGCATGTTTTGAGCCTTAAGCGTCAGGTACAGGATATATGCAGAGTTCAGGGCGTTCTGCGATATGATCATCGAAGCATCGACGAAGCCAGCGGACTTGATGATCATGATGAACCGCTTGAAGTTAGACTCGTTCATGAACCGGCCGATTCCCTGCTTAAGGCGACCGAACGACTCCTCGATGATCGATTCCTCATACTGCTTGGTCTCGAAGTTGCGACCGGATAGTAGCGCCACGAGGTCCTCCAGCTTGCCCCTTTTGAACTCCGACGTGAACGCCACCCTCAACATGTCAGTGTATGATGGATCGTAGAGGTCGTTGTTATCATTTTTAAGCCAGGCCATATGTTGGAAGAAGTCGGTCTTCGAGAATGATGAGTCGTTGACCAGCACCTTGTAGAATTCTGGCGCGACCGACAGGTGGCAGAAGTAGTCAATGGCCTTCCGCAACATGTTGCCGCCATATGTTTCGTTCACGGCGATCTTGGACATGGCGAAGTCGGCCTGGCTTAGCGGTACGCCCTCGGAATTCACGCGGATGAATATCTCGGTCACTGTCTCGATATCCAGATCCGAGGCGAGTTCTATCATACCAATCTGATTATTGGTTATCCCCCGGAGCATCTCGATGCTATGGAAGATCTCGTTCTCCTTCGTGCCCGGATTGTTGGCGCAATATTCCCTTACGAAGTCGAAGAGCGATGTTCTCGAGCCGAATACGACTGAGATATCCGGTATCCAGGACGGATCCTTGGCCAGCGCGGGATTAGAGACCTCGAACCTTCGTTCCTGAGGGTGGAACGCAATCTTGATCCGGACCTGCCTGTAGTCCTTGTTGATGACCTCCCTCGCCATCAGAGACGCCATGAGGGCCGTGACCCTCTGTTGACCATCGATAAGGATGCGTTTGCCTGAGGACGAGGTGCCATCCTTGAGCTTGACATCAGGGTTTTTCCAGGTGATGAGGAAGCCTACAGGGTAACCCTGAAACAGCGAATCGAGAAAGTTCCGTACTTTAATAGCATTCCACACAAACGGGCGCTGGATTTCGGGGATGGCGATCTCTCCCGAGTCGATCCAAGTGAACAAGGTAGCGATAGGTGGTTGTGTAACTGAATAACGTTGAGTAGGCATCTTGCTCCCCATTATGCTGATAGTCTACATGTTATGAAATAATTTAGCAATTAGAATTGAACTAATGACCGATTTCAGGTAGCTTAAGCCCGAGCATTCTATGGAGGAAACTTTGTAGAAACCATTATTGCCGACTTTGAAAGGGTGATGTTACGTGACATGAAATGACAAAGTCACAAGTAAGTCGCACCTCAAGCACTAGACTGAATGGCCCTCTTGTAGAGTGCTCTCGTGCTAGACGAAGTGCTATTAAATGACCAAAGTATGACATATGTTGTAAATGGGCATTGAAAGGCTCAGGACGATGGACCTGCCACTGTATCATACTAGAGATGGATCAAATCATGCGTAAAGACGGCACCAGCTGCTAGTACTTGCCATTCGGAGATGAATACTCTCGAGGTGGCTAGCGATTTCGTCGACATGGCCTAATTGATGATGCAGCTGCTGCGCCACGTTCATTGATAGTGCCCATTCACCACGTTGCGCCAAATCTTTACAGTACCTACTGTCACAGGAATGAATGGTCGGAGATCCTTCCGCCGTTGGCAACTGGCCATGTTTAATGAGATTCTCCATAGATAGCAGTTGTTGTTATCGACATTATCAGAGGGCCTGAGGCGGCGTCTGAGAGTTTGTCGAGTAAATGTAGCTACGAGATGGGCTTAGTTGGCGAGGCTTATATGAGCTGTAGACTATTGATCCTACCACGTCGTTACCCTAGCCATTACATAATATGCCTAGGACAGCGTAGGGAGATAAATTATCACTCTATAATTATTATGAAAAGCAGCTTATACCTGATTCGTAGGTCCCGTTAAAGGAGAGGATGATCATTCAAGGCATGTCACAGCTCGAGAAGGGCCTAAGGGAGGACTGTGAGAGGATCATTCCAAAAATGCGACTTTTCATTGCGCCATGTGGCTTCCCAGAAGATCGGTTAGTCATATGGGATGGAGAAGACATTGATGGTTTCCTCTCCTGTGCGAAATCCGCCCAGTCCGATTTTTTCTACTTGCATCGCATCTGGACTTCTTCAGCTGATGAAGTGCCCTCTGATTACGCCGACCAAATATGTGAAATCCAGCTCGCCTTCTACTATAATGACCTCTTCCACGCGTTCAAGAAAGAGGCAGGTTGGCTCGACGAATATCTGAAAGCTGCGGAAGCGTGTGAAGTGGAAGAAGTGGGCCATGAATGCTTACCTAAAGCTCAAGAACTATCTAGTGAACAGATAGGCGAGATTGCGGGCGCATATATTGCATATCTAGTAGATCAGGATGAGGCCGTCGACACTGAATCCATTTACTTTGTGGGCCGCCTAGGCTCATTCCTGAACGAAAATTACGGCTTCCCAGTGGATATATTCTACCATCACGACTTTACTCAAGACACTGAGCTTGAAAGATGGGTTGAAATTGCCGACAATGTATTGACTGATGTAGTGAAGAAATGCGCCCAGTATGAAGAACAACTCGTGGAGGAACTCTATCCGCTATGTGTGGGTTGGGCTTTAAAAAATTGTTTGAAAACTGTCACCCAAGGTGAGACAGAAATATTCCTGGAAAGTGTCGATAAGAAGATGTCGAAGAGGGCAAAAAGGGCCGTCTGGCAAAAGGCCAAGTTTGCCTTTAAGACTGGTAAGTTGTGAAGTTCTGAAACGTCCGCCTAAAACATTCCGGAGCCTCACAATCTCCCCCATGCCTTATAGATTTTCAAATCGAGCAAGGGCTAGATGCATTTCATTAGGGGAAATAAGGAGGGTTTCGACAACGTCTCGTTGCTGTTTTAGGTAACTACAGGACATTCAGATTACTGACTCGTGGTGTAGAAGATTTCGGCATACCTGAACGAGGTTGGTCAGGAGAGTGTCAGCTCACATTTCACACACCTCCTTCGATCACAAGGTTGCTGGCTCAATTTTTCCGTCGGCAGGAATCCGAATGATGTTCGCACCCATTCCTGCATATGGAGTGTCATTACAGGTCGTGACAATTAACTGGCAGGTGTTTGAAACCTCTTGCATTATGAGACACAGGCGCTTCATGCGCATGGGGTCAGCATTGACCAACCGATCATCAATCAGGATGAGGTTTGGCTCGTCCTTGCTGACGAGGACACCGATGGCCAAGCGCAAAAGCACAACTATCTGTTCTTGGGTGCCGTGGCTCAAACTATCCATGGAAAGCTCATCGTCATACTTTGGCAGGTGGACGCTTGTAGGTCTTAAACTGCCATCTATCACAAGAGAATCGTAATTGCCATCGGTCAATATCTGGAGCCAGCGGTTTGTTAGATCGGCTACCGGGCCGGATAATGCGGCGGATCTCTCCATTTGCATTGCCATTACCAGATCATGAAGCAGTTTCACACCGTCTGCCCGACGCGAGAGGGTTTCCTTCCTTTTTTTCTTCTTGTCAAGCTCAATCTCCATATCAGCAAGCTGGCAATAATTCCCCTGAGAAGTGGCCATCTCGATCTTCGCTAATTGGACTGCTTTGTTTTTTCGGATATCTTGTATCCGTTCGATAAGTTCGTCCACTCGCTGATTTGCTTGTTCGTGGAGCCTTTTGGGAATCTCAACCCGCTCCTCATATTCATTCAACACCTCATTCAACGAGCCTTCTATTTGATCAAGCTCGTTTTGTGAATCATCCACCGACCTCTTTAGATTGTCTAGCGTAACATAGTTTTTAATGATCGCACCGATCGTTTCCTCACACATGCGAATCTGGGCAGTGCGTTCAGCCGATGCGGTCAATTTTTCTCCTTTAAATTTGATGGAATCCAATAGGCTCTTGTCGGCATCTTTCTCGAATTTTTGTTCTTTCTTTATCTCCCCCATCAAACGTTTTTTCTCTTTCTCCTTGGTTGAGTGGAGATCGCGCAATGAGCCATCATCATCGGCAGAATAATCATGTGAATCCAGCCTGGAATTCCCCAGCTCTGATGCTACTCTGTTCTTGAGCTGAGCCAAGTCCAAATCGGCCCTTGGTTCTGCACCCTCTTGCTCTGCGATTTTGTCACGGAGCTCTTTTATAGTTCTGTCCAAATCACTACCACGTTCTTGAAGAAATGCCAGTTCTTCAATATCTTTGGCATCGAATGTGCGGAGGGTGGTTTCCACTTCATGCTGGATCTTTTCCTGATCTCTTAGGAGGTCCTTAAGTCCCTGGGAACCACCCCTGATAGATATCTTTCCAACTCTGTCCATCGAGAACACCGTTGGCTCGGTAACTAAGAACTCCCCCGACTCATTCTCCTCCAGATATGGATGCGTTGTTACTGATATGGCCTCACTGTCCCAAGAGAATGACAGCCTGATGGCACTAGCTTCTATCTGTGCGTTGAGAATGTCCAACTCATGGGCGGCATTTTTAAACATCTTCCATTCTTTTACATTCGGGGCCAACAATGATGCCCTTTCATTCTTCTTTCTATCCAGATGGTCATTGAGTTCCTGTAGCTTTTTAAGGTGTTTTTCCAGCCTTTCCTCTTCTTTCCTTGATTCCTGGATATTCAACCCTGCCTGTACGGCTCTTAGCTCCTCCTCGACCTTCTTCAATGATGGCTCTAGCTCCTCTTTCCAACGCTGCGCATGGTGCTCCTTCTTATCGGCTATGGATCTCTCTTCCAAGTTGGCCTCGAAGAGGGCTTCGTCCAGCTCTTTCTTCTCCTCTATCCATTCATCAATCTTGTTCTGATTATTGATCACTGTCTCCAATGCCTGCCGTAGGTTTCCGTTTTTATTCGCTGCATTGGTCCGTGCAATTTCCAGATCCCGTTTCTGGTCCTCGAGATCATTGGCCTCCTCGACGAATTTACCAGACTCTATAAGTTCATCCCTAGCCCTTTGAAGCTCTGTATCTATATCATCCTCCGACGCCTGTAGCCCCTCCAATTCGGACCGATGATCCTCAATGACCTTTGCCTTGGCATAAAGCTCCTCGATCTGTTCTTTCAAGCTCGTGATCTCGTCATCGATGCGATACAGCTCACTCGTTGTAGCAACGCGTCCCGTCGGGGTCCAGTACTCGGAATAGGTAGACTCCAGGCCGCTGAGTATTGACCTTTCTTCCGGAGACATCACGGCAACGTTAATCATGCCTCGAAGGCCCTGTTTAACCCCCTCGTTCCACTCCTTCTCTGGTATCGCCATGTCCGTCTGAAGATACCATAATGCTTGAGCTATACCGCGGTGATGAGGTTGGGCCACAGTTCGAACTGTCCCTTCTCCCCCAAGGATCTTACATACGGTGGCATCTGAGCGGTCACCTTCAGCGTCCAGTTCCCATTTGCCGTCTCGTTCTGTATACAGCTTGCTTTGTGGCTCGTGGAGAAAACGCTTGAAGATCTTGAATCGTTCTCTGTTCTCGCGGAAAACGACCGACACCTCGGGGCCCAGTGAGCTGCCGAGAGGACTTATCGCTCTGATTTCCTCGGTCTTTGCCATATGGCGGTCGAATAGTGCGCGGGTAAGGGCCTCGAATAGGGTCGATTTACCTGCTTCGTTCCTCCCCACGACAAGATTGATCTCATTCTTGAAGCGGAACGCATGCTGTTCCCGATAACCGCGCCAGTTCCTGACGGTCACTTCCTCGATGATCATATCTTCACCTCTGAGGTCAGTTTTCTCAAGAGTGACCTGGCCTCGCGGACAATCTCCGGATCTCTCGATGCAGCGACCCTGCACGGGCCTTCAGGTATCTTCTGTTGGAGGACGGCATCTAGGTCCGAGTCGATGCGGGCTAACATCCCCTCGGGGATGGAGACCAGAATATTCATCGGTGGGATGACCGTCTCTTCATCCCAGTCTAGGTAGAACACTTCGTCCAGAATCTCCTCTCGTAGCTCGGCCAATCTGAGCATGGCGCCTTCAGAAACATCGGGGTGGATGATGGGAGCGACACGCACCATATGATTATCTAGGGAGCCATTGGATGCGAGGGATTCCCTTAGTTTATCAACATCCGTTTCGTCGTGTATTTCCGGCCGATGTTCGCTCCATTTCAGTAGTCCGACACGCTTCTTGGTCACGACGGGCTTGGCGCCGGCATCGGAGATCTCGACGATGGCTACGTTCCCAGGGTCCAATTCGTCGAAGCTAGTCTGCTCCATCGTTCCAGGGTAAACCGTGTCCCCTCTTTCGACAAAACCATGCCAGTCGCCCAAGGCCAGATAATCCAGACTGGCCTCACGTGCCCTACTCTCTGCTATTGGGAAGTTGGTCTGTCCTGGAAGGATGCCAAGCGAGCCATGTGCTACTCCGATTCTGATACGATCATCGCCCGGTTCCCTTTTGGGTATCCATTCTGTCGGGTCCAAGTTGCTTTGCTTCTGCGAAAGGGGTGAAGGATATAGAACGGCATTGTTTTCTAACGGAACCTCGGCACGTTCCTTTAGCAATATGACATGTTTTCCTGCTTTTTGCCAACTCTTCCTATCCCAAACCCCCCCAGCTATAAGGGGGTCATGGTTTCCTGGTAGAATGAAGACTGTGATGGGTGCAAATTCATCCAATACTGCTACTGTCTTCCGGACGACCGACTCATCAACGTCGTGGTGTTCGAAAAGGTCCCCGGCTATTATGACGAAGTCGACTAATTCCCGCTTTGCGATCGCTGCCACCTGTGCAGCACTATCATAGCGCTTGGAACGCAATTCCTTAGCTTTCTCTCCTGCTTGCAATGCCTTCATTCCCATTTGCCAATCAGATGTGTGAAGAAACCTTATGGCCAGACAACCCCCCCCAATCATGTCGCTGAATAGAGAACGAACCCTGAAAGTGCCCTTTCTCTCGATACGTCAATAATCTATCCGAATAAAATAATTAGTCATTGTTAATGCAATTGATACTTTCACCAATCTCCCTTAGATTCAATATAATTTATTATAATAATTATCTCATACTTCCTGTTTCATGATAAAACGGAGAAACCCTTTTAAGAGTGCTCAGGCGCTTGAGATGGCCCGTAAAAGGCGAGCGTGGCATTAACCATAAGTGATTGGGAATCGATCAAATAGGCCACGGAATGACTGGGTGGCTACACCGTCAAGGTGCTGGCTGACAAAACGTACGATATGAAGGACAACTTCGATATGATGTAATGTAAAGGCGTCGTGATGGTAATCTGAATGCGTAAGAATGCCAATATGAAATACGTCAATGGCACATAGGCAGTATCGCCGGACGCGCAGTATAGAAATTTCTTGAGGAGGCGGCATCTGCGATATGTAGAGGTCTATGGTCGTCGGTGGTCGATGGAGGGCGCGCTCCCCTCACTAAAGCGAGTGCTAGGAGAGTCGCTACGTTCGAGGAGAACCGTTCTACTATTGGTGGAGACGCCGAGAAAGGTGGCGACGTACAACGGCTGCTTTTGGTTTAGTTATGTAAACAGCAACTCTAGCAACAAAACCAATTATGACCTTACCTGTTTTCAGACGAATCCAACAATCATCTTATTTTAACAACCAGTTGATAGGTTCGAGGGTTAGCTTGGAGAACATAGCGATCGTTCCAGATACAAGCATCCGTTATGGCCTAGAGGTCATCCTTGAGAACTCTAGAGATCTGAACACCACCAGATGCAGCCGGCAGGGTCGGATGGTAATCAGCGCGTTCAAGGGGGCGTGCATTGGAATTCGGGATGTCCTCACCCAGAACTTCCCAGGAATGGAGGTATCGGTGGACAACTTGCGGACGACCGGCCCCTGGCCCGCTTCTCCATGGATATCGTTCGGCGGACCGACAAATTACATGACGCGCCGCGGCCCCTTCTCGATCAACATCAACTATCATTTCGCAGCGGACATGTCCGGCGTGCTACTGGCCATCCTGCCCAACGCTGAGGGCTGGAAGGAGAGGTTCGGCGAGAACTGGTTAAGCAAGCTAGAGCCGTTCAAAGCTAGTTTTAAAGAAGGCCTCGCTTGGATGAATGATTACGGCTTCTTGCTGGACGACAACGTGAACCTCGCGACCTACGACCAGTCCGCTTCGGACATGCGCGATGGCTACATCGTCTACAAGTTCAATCCCACTGACGAGATGCCGCCCGAGGGCGAGCTTCAGAGCGATCTAGTGATCGCCTGAAGGGCGCAGCAGCTGGTGAATAAGAGCCGGTAGAGGCGCAACAGATAGGCTCTCCTTAAGACAGACACGGGCAGCCATGGCTTGATATCGCCTTGAGTGAGATGTTGAACAACCAGATCGGGCGGTGCAACTCTCTGTTCTGCGCGTTAATCGGGGCTTGGCGGACACGGAGGCCCGGCGGCCATTCAATAATAATGAACTTGAACTAACTACCTTCAGTAAAGTGACGATGTCCCAGCTTCATCGGATGCCTGTGCCTGAGCACATAAAACTAGATGACCAGATGCGTGGGGATGAGGGTGCCATCACGGATTTGATGATCGATGCGATCAATATGGATGGTGAAGTGATGGAACTGCAGAAACTAATCGATCCCGGACTATTAAGAAAAGGAAATTAGAATTATATGGCCATATAATGGCCGGTTGACATCTTTTATGGCTGCAACCTTTTCCTGCGTGCAGGGGGCAAGCTGCATTCATATGTAATGCGGCTAGTGTGGAGCATGTCAGCAGGAGAAGGAAGAATATTCGGCGGGATCGGCCCAGCGATCCGTCAGATGAAGAGTGCCCGCAGTGAAGAAAAGGCGCGCATCGCTCTTGAAGATCTCATTGAAACGCTATACGACTTTGAGACGATCATCGATGAGGAGGATGAAAAGGGCCTTCGAAGCCTCATAGCGCCCTTGAACCGAAGAGTGGCCCCGGGTGATTCCCTGGCCATACTATCTACCAGGGCATTGGCTGCCGTGGCCTCTCGCTCGGCAGGAGACCCTCGCTCCCTCGAACATTTGAATCAGCTCTTAAGCGGCGGGACTGCGTCCGAGAGCGGCGAAGCCGCCCTGGCAATATTGAAACTGGCAAAGATCGGAATCGGGGATGCATCCTCGATAACTCCTCTCAACGAGATGCTGTCATCGGACGAGCTGGAGGTCCAGGCAAATGCGCTGGAGGCGCTCCATGCGCTATCGGAGATGGGCGTCGGAAGTGAGATGTCGATAGCGCCCCTCAACTGCCTGGCTAGTGACCTTAATCACGATATCCGACGCCGCGCGATAGAAACTCTGTATAAACTATGCTTTCTGGAACACGGGAGTCGTTCTTCCATCGGCGTCATGAACGACGCGCTGGCTGACCCAGAGGATGATGTGAAGCAAGTCGCTGCAGCCACCTTGGCAGAGCTTGCGTTCCTCGAAATCGGCGACATATCGTCTATCCCCCTATTGAACATCTTGCTCACTCATCAGAACGTCACGATCCGGCTGGCAGCCATCGAGGCGGTCAGCATGCTGGCAAACTTGGAGGTCGGCGACCGCTCTTCCATAAGGATCCTGAATAGGCTAATGGGAGACGCCAGCGAACTGGTGAAGGCCAAGGCCGCCATGACCCTGGATTCCATGGCGATGATGGGGCTAGGCGACCCCAGCACCATCCATGTCCTGAACAGGACATTGGATTATGATGTGCTGGCGGTCGGGGAGAATGCGCTCAATGCTCTGTACTCTCTTGAATCGATCGGTGTAAGCGACCCCGTTTCGGTAGAGCACATCTTGCCATTCATGGATCGTCATAACGGCGGGATGGATGAGATCGCGGCTGATCTGCTCAAAGCTCTAAATGTCGACTGGGTGAGGACCTGCCCCCGCTGCCGAGCCAAGGATCCCGAGCGCCTGACCGATGGCATCTGGACGTACAACAGCACACAAATTGACTACGGCCACGGTTGCGATGATGAAGACTGCGACGATGACTGTGATGATGACTGCGGCGACCCCGACGAGGACGATATGGACTTGTACATTGGGGACTCCAGCAAACCGCATGATGCTCAAGTCCAGTCGCCCCCCTATTGGGCGTGCCGTAAATGCGGCTACCAGTGGCCGGAGTCGCAGGAAGGTTCGGAGGGATTGGGTGCTCCAGACTTTGAGGAGTAAGGTGGCTACGCGGTGATGCTACGTGGAAAGGCCTGCTTTGATCTACTTTGAGCCGGTGGCTGCTGTTGCTATCGGGAAACCAGATAGTGGACTACCACTTTGGCCTTGGAGAAGTCGGATATTATCACCCATTCATGCAACATCGGCCTCCATAGCAGGTTGTGTACGCAATTTGGAGCGTGAATGAGGGCATGGGAGCCAACGAGGGAATTATCGGACCTTTATCCGAGATGATTCCGCCGGTGTGCAAACACTCGCAGTATGGGAATCTGACCGTTCATATAATTCTATTAAGAAACGTCTTCTGGAAAGGAGGGGGGGACGCATGGTAGTACTAGTAAGGGGAAGCCCGGGCGCGTGTGTCGAGAGAGTGCTTGCAGAGTTCGAGGAAGCTTACCAGTTAGATCCAATGTCTGTCTGCCTGGTCGTCCCATCACGAGGTTTGGCCCGATCTCTCAGATCATGCCTCACTTCGGACGGAAAGACACTCGTGAATACATCGGTGACTACCTTGAGCGAGCTGGCGACCGAGCGGCTCAGCTCCTGCCCCCATGCTCCCTTCGTGCTCACCCCTATGGAAACCGAGGCCGTGATCCGCCAGATCATGGTCGCGATGAAGGATGAACTTCCCTTATTCTACTCGGACGGCGAGCTGAGGCAGGGGCTCATCCCTGCGGTAAGGGCCTTCATATCCTCGACGCTGGAGTTCGATGTAGACTACCCTGCCGATCTAGGTGGCCTCCAGAGCGAACGGTCAAGGCAGCTGGCGATCATCCGCAACGCCTATTTGGACACCCTGCATGGCAAAAACCGCATCGACCAGAAGGAGATGCTGTCCTGGACTGCCCAAGACCTGATCGGCCAAAAAACCTGGATAAAGAAACTATTCTTCTTAGGCATGTTCGAGCCAAAGCCGAACGAAAAGAGCATGATCATAGCGCTGTGCGGTGTCTGCTCGGATTCAACCTTCTATACGATCCATTCGAGTAATAGTCCGGCTTTCAAAGACAATCACTCCTGGCTCAATCCCGAGTCCGTCGAGGAACTGGAATGGAACCATCGCGACTCCATTCTCTCGGGGGTGTTCCGCACAAAGGATGGAAGCGAGGAGGCATCCGTCTGCGTCGGTTCATTCCTAGATGCACGCGATGAGATGAGGGCGATGGCAAGCCGCATAAGAGGGCTTCTCGACGACGGTGTCGAGCCGGAGGAGATAGGCGTACTATTGCCTATGAGGTCCAAGTCTGCGCCGTTGTTGCGAGAGGTGTTAAAAGACTTCGACATCCCCGCCAATATCAGGGTCCCGATCAGGCTCTCGGAATCCCCTATAGTGCAAACCATCACGAACATCCTTGGGATGCCGAGCAACAACTACATGGCTGAAGATCTGGTGTCCTTGCTCTCATCGCCATACGTGAGGTTCAAGTTCAAGGTGGGAGGAGAGGAAAAACAGCTCTATGCCGGATCGGTGAGATCGTTCGCCAAGAGGAACGGCATCAAGGGCGGCAAGGAGCGTTGGCTCGCGCCTATTGAAAGCATGCCTGGCGACAGCGAAGCGGCCGAGGATGCCGATGCAACCGTACGGTCGGGAGTAAAGGCCCTTATGGATGTGCTCGAGGGGCTCGAGGGGGAGAAGACAGCATCAGGCCACATAAAAACCCTGAAGGCAGTTCTGGATCATCTGGAAATCGGTAAGCATCAGTATTTCCAGGATTCTGTCGTGATGCGCCGCTGGCAGAGAGCACTCAAGGTTTATTTTGAACTGCAGAAGGACCTTGACAATGCCTCCCGCCTCTTCTCCAAGGACAAGATCAGCCTGGAGGTATTCACCGGGCTCCACAGGACGCTGGTCGCCGGCGAAGAATTCTATCCCGACCCCAATGACGACAAGGCCGTGCTGGTCACGGGGCTGAGGGCAGGACAGCTCATCAGGTTCAAACATCTCTTCATACCGTCCATGGTGGAGGTAGACATCCCCCGTGTAAATGTCCTCAACCCATTCATCCCGGAAGGTGAGGTCCGCGAGCTTGGTCTGCTATCCGGAGAGGACATTCTGCGCCATGAGCGCTACTATTTCCTGACTGCCCTAATGTCCTCCGGCGATCGCGTCTATTTATCAACCCACCGCAATGAAGATGACAGGCCAGTCCTGCCTTCGGTGTTCCTCGATGCCGTGGAGAGGGCAGTCCGCTGCGACCAACTCCCCCCGGAAGACCAGGCGCGTTCACGCTCTGGGGCCCAGCGCTTGCTGGGGCAAGCGATAGCTGGAAACGAGGTGCAACTGTCATCCCGGCCGTTCGGTTCGGACATCGACGCATCCTGCCTGGCAATCAACGTAGAGGAGTTCAAGAGGGACGGACCTTATCGGACCGAGTACGACGGCATGTTGTCGGGAGACGAGGTTCTAGCCGACGTGGCCGGCTTCCATAGTGACAGGACATACTCGGCCAGCCAGGTCAACATGTTCTCCAACTGTCCCTTTAGGTTCTACCTCTCATATCACATGCGGCTTCGGCCGGATAGGGATGACGATGAGGCGTCTCCTCTGAATTACGGCAACGCCGTGCACACCGTCCTACAGCGCTTCTACACCGAGAGGTGTTCGGCCGGCCGCGCCAAGCTTAGCGAGGCAGAGAGAGAGCATGCAATTGAACGAGTCAGGGAGATCGCGAAGGAGGAGGCGGCCAAGGGCACCTCCGTCTCTTGGCAAACATATATGAACCACTTCGTCGGGGTCGGCCATCCGGGCGTAGCTAGCATGTTCATAGACTTCGAACTTAAGGACAAGCTTCCTAGCCTATCGCCCCGGTGGATAGAGCTCTGCTACGGCCCCCATGCTCTGGAGGGAGGAGATCCCACAAGTGTGCCAGATCCAGTTGAGATACCACTTGATGACGACGGAAGTCGAAAGATGAAAATGGAATGTCGGATCGACAGGGTGGACTCGGATAACCGGGGCAACTTCTTTGTGCTCGACTACAAGACTGGATCGCCCAAAGGGAAGGCTGTGGCAGCCAATGACCTGCAGATCCCTCTGTATATTTTGGCCATGGAGGCCGCCGTTCCGGGCTCGCGCGGCATCGGAGGGGGTTTCTTCTACTTGGGAGGTAAGAAAAACACCAAGATCGTCCCGACCGTCCGCGATAGAGACTATTCGGAGATGATGGCTAGGCTTGGAAAGATTTATAAATCGGAGTGGGGCCGCGATAGTCTGGATGCCCTTAGGACCCAGTCCCTGGGTGCGTGGCTTGACGCGATGTCTCGCGGCCGCTTCAATTTAAGCATGAGTGGAACCGTGCGCCCGGGAACGGATTGCGGTCCAAGGTGTGAATTCTACGGAGCATGCAGGTTTGACAAGGGGCGGGCCATCGAGATTGGGCTTGGCAACAATGAAATAGAGGAGGCAGACGAATGACCCTGACTACCAAGCAGCAGGAAGCGATAGACTATAGGGGATCGCTCTGCCTATCTGCCGGCGCAGGAACTGGTAAGACCACCACCCTCGTCCAAAAGTACCTGGATTTCCTGGACCGGCCCTGCTCATCCAAGAACATCCTCGCGCTGACCTACACGGACAAGGCTGCGGCGGAGATGAGGGACCGCGTCCGGAAGGGGATCGCCAATCGCGCGGACGGAATGGCGGAGGAGCTCCTGGAGGACTTCCACTGGTCCACTATATTGACCTTCCACTCCTTCTGCGCCCAGATAATCAGGGATTTTCCTCTCGAGATGGGGGTCGACCCCAGCTTCACGGTGTTGGATGAGGCTCAGATCAACATTATACTTGAAGAGGCCGGGAACAGGGTATTCGCTTCATCGGATTCCCAGGTGATCGATGCGCTGAGCAAAGCCATGGTTGCGATCGAGGTCAAACGGATGCCAAAGCTCTTCGCTAGCCTCTACAAGAACCGCAACACGACGGCGCCCTTCTTCGATAGCATCGGAACCAACATGTCCAATATTCTGGACGAGGCCGGGGAGGAGCTAGTCAAGGATGCTTGCCTGACCTTTTCGACCGACAGGAAGGTCTTGAAAGTCTTGAACAGGCTCAGAGAGCTCGCAACTCTCCACCCGGACGATAAGTTCCTGTCCGACGCCAAGATGGACCTCGATGTACTGTGTAGCGAGCCGTCCCACGAGGAAGCCCACCAAGCCACCCTCAGCTTGATGGGAAGTGTGCCGTCCGGCAATTACGGATCTTCCAAGGTCTTCGGGGAGGACTTGAAGAATTTTAAGGAGAATCTGAAAGGACTTAAGGAGCTCTTGAAGGAGAAGCATAAGATTGCCGAGTTCATGAATGGCGACGATCCCTTGGTCAGGGACAAGATCGCCGAGTTCCTGATGGCCCTGAAGACGCTCGACCATGCATTCCTAGGGGAGGTTAACCGCCTCAAAAGGGAGCGCAACGGCATCGATTTTGGGGATATGATCTCTGCAATCCATTCGCTGTTTCTAAGGGACCAATCATTCGTAAGGAAATACTTCACTTCCCGTTACCGTTACATCCTGGTCGATGAAACTCAGGACACGGACTACATGCAGCTGGACATCATCCAGGCCATAATTGGCGAGGGGGAAGGCGCGAGCGACAGGCTGTTTGTTGTCGGCGATCCCAAGCAATCTATCTATTTCTTCAGGGGAGTTGACGTTTCCCTGTTCAAGTACACCCGCGACTACGTCAAGGAGGAGCTCAAGGGGCGCTACATCCCATTGGACGTGAACCACCGGAGCACAGAACAGGTGATCGGCCTGGTCAATGCGGTCTTCAGGAGGCTGATGGACAGGGAGGTCAGGCCATGGGAGTTCGCTTATGAGCCTGTTGTCCCCTCCGAAATGCGCCAGGGCCATAAGGGCTCGGTGCAGATGCACTACATCCTTGAGGCAGATCCCAGATCGAACCAGCGCTACATCGCCGAGGGAAACGAGATCGTTTCAATAATTAGGAACGCCGTTGACGGCGGCAAGATAGTCTACGAAGAGCAGAAGGACAAGACCTTCCTCGAGAGGGGTGCAAGGTACAAGGACATCGCCATCCTCCTTAGGACCAGGACTCGCATGTTCTTCTACGAACGCGCTCTCAAGATGGCCGGCATACCGTACCGCGTCCACCGGGGCCAAGGCTTCTTCGCCCGGCAGGAGGTCCTGGATGTGTACAACCTGCTGCGGTTCCTAAGCGATCAGTCCGACAACATCGCTCTCTTTGGCATCCTACGATCCCCCTACTTTGGGCTGAGCGACTCAGAAATCCACTATATGGCTGCGGGGCGGAGGGGGATGTGGTACTCGCGTCTAAAGGAGGCCTCCGAGGCAAATGGCCGGTTAAGGCCGGTGCGCGACCGTCTTGACCGCTGGGTCGATTATGCGAGGTGGGAGCCCGTTGGGGACTTGGTCAACCGCCTGGTCGTGGAGAGCAACATCATGACCGTCTACGGCGGCCTGGAGGGCGGCAGCGAAATGGCGGCAAACCTCAACAAGCTGAAGGATCGCCTCGTAACCCTGCAGTCCTCTGGCTTTGTAACCATCCGAGAAGCGGTGGAGAGCTTAGCTAACAGCATCGCCGAGGAGCAGCGTGACGGAGAAGCCCAGGTTGAGGATGGGTCCGATAGGGTCACGCTCATGACGGTCCATGCCGCGAAGGGCCTGGAGTGGCCCATCGTGATTGTACCCGATATCGATCGTCCACTCAAGAATCCGGACTATGAGGTGGTGGAGGTGGACCGGCAGCTGGGCCTAGGAATAAAGGTAGTCAGCCCTGTGGATTTAGAGCTCACTCCGGACCCTGTCATGCGCCGCATACAGTTGCAGTGGGGTCTGAAAACCAAAGCAGAGTTCCAGCGCCTGCTGTACGTGGCCATGACCCGGGCGAGAGACCACCTGTATCTTGTTGGCGTAACTGATTGGATCGGGGCTGATAAGGATCCCATAGATGACGCAAACTCCTGGTTCCAACTGCTCGCCGGGGCGCTCAAGATAACAGGGGACAAACTTATGTCTGGCCAGGTGTCGTACATAGACACTCCAGAGAGGCGTGGGGAGCTGCTCATGGTTCCGGTGAGGATGGATCTAGGGGGAGCATGGAAGGAGGGCGAAGAGCACGCCGTACCCGACTGGCTACGGGCCTTGCCAATCGATGCGCCCCCCATCATTCCATCTATTCCGAAGAAGAGAAATTTGTCGCCTTCAAAGAGGCGCGCTTCGCTAGAGGATGATGCTTGGGATTTCGAGGAAGAAGAGGAAGTCTTCGTGGATAACGAGGAAAATAAGTCGTTTGGGATCATGGTCCATGAGGTCTTCCAGGGTCAATCCGCTCAAACCGTACAACTCAAATACGGCATGGAGGACGAGAAAAAAGCTCGAGAGATGGATGAGATGTACTCTCGATTCGTGTCATGCGAGCTCATGAAGGGAATGGTCTTTGAACGGACAGAGCTTCCTTACACTGGCCGCAAAGGAGAAAAGGGCATCATCGACCGGCTGGTAAAGAAAGAGGATGGCTCCTGGATACTCATTGACTACAAGACTGGAGCTCCACGAGAGGAGGACATAGAGGACAAGAAGGCACTCTATCGTGACCAAATCGACGCCTATGTTGAGGCGGCGGCGGAGATCATTGGCCAGGCTCCGAAGGCCTATCTGTACTTCACTCACAATGGAAGGATAGTGGAAATGTGAGCAATTCGCATCGCCATCTCCCCGCTGGGGCGAATAGAGAAACATTCCTAGGTCAATCGCGATAGAAGATGTCGATGGTATTGCGGCCTGATTTGGTGATCGTTAGCCCTTGCCTTTCGCCTTTGACCCACCCCCGTTTGACCCATCCATCGATATAATGCCGGGAATAGTACATCTTCTCTGATGAAGTGGGCTTTTCATTACTGTCCGGGTTAGAAGGCTTTTTCCTCTCGTCATCCGGTTCGTATGTCCAGGCGCCCGCCCCCCGTATTGCCCTGATCATATTAGCGTAGCTGATGGCCTTACGGACCGACTTCCCACTAGATTTGCACCCCTCTAGTACGTTATTAAGCGCCCTGAGGCCGACGACAAGATCTCTTGGTGGGGGCCTCATGTTGAATATGGGCATCTCTCTCAGAGGCCACGTTGCTTTAGTGTGGCCATAGAGTATGCCATTGTCGCTATACAATTCCATAAGCCTATCCTCGCCGGTTATCGTATAGTCTCTAGCATTAACGGTGTACGCACTCACTCCTTCTACCATCATGGCTGCAACAGTAGCCGCCGCGGCGAATTCCGACGTTCCTGCAGATATATTCACATACACGTCATTCCCGGCCTCTCGCTCCTCTGTCATGATTTTGATCAAACTGCTCAGAACTTCTGAGAATTTGTAAACCGGGGTGTTGATATCAATGATATCATCGTCTTTAAAACCCAGATTATGCAGCTGATCTACCACTGTGAGGTAGAACTTTGTATATATGGCGGGTTTGGACAAAGGGTTCTCTTTGAGAGCCTTGTCGTAGTGAAATAGGTAGGCTTTGTCCGCTCGCAACTCTCTAATTGGCTCAGAGATCTTGATTGTATCAAAGGTCACGCAGCTGATTGCCACTCTCTTGTGGATAATCCCACTATTCGTGCTCGTCCTGCTAGATGCTACCTTTCCTGGTTCATTATTTACATCAGTGGGCTGACTTTTAATAACCATTGTAACATGTATAACGATTATAACAATAATAACGTTACTATTGTTTTGTATCAGGAATAACCATTAGCTTTCGATGAGCCAAGAACTGATCGATAGGGCAACGCTGTGCCTCATCTCCAACGGAGATGTGTCTGCAGTAACGAGCCAGGAAGTCTATGAATACGTCTGGAATCAGGGAATCCGCCCGCTCAGGGAGGATCTCCTGAAGCCGGAGCGGATGATTAGAAAAAAGCGCCGTGAACCCAGGCATGGAGCCGCGCAGAAGATCGCTCAAAGGGTTTGCTGAAGGGGAGGGGTGAAAATGGACTACAGACCGCTATCAATAGATTCAGTATATCCGAGGGAAAGGCAGGTGCGCCAGGTTTTCGACGATGAGTTCATCGATGAGCTTGCGGCGTCTATACGCAAAGAGGGCATCCTAGTCCCAATAATCGTCAGGGGCATGGGAGACGGCTATGAGATCGTAGCCGGGGAGCAGCGCTGGAGGGCCGCCAAGAAGATCGGCCTGAGCGAGGTTCCGGTCTCAATTATCGACGCTGACGAAAAGAGGTCTACCGAGCTGGCCTTCCTTGAGAACGTAAAGCGGAAGGACCTGGCGGGCTGGGAAAGGGAAGACGCCATCGCCGCCATGTGGGCCAGCGGAAGATATGGAGCCCTGGCTGAACTGGCGGAAGTACTGGATGTTCGGACCAAGCACCTTGAGAACGTGCTTGCCGCCAGGGACCTGCGCCGGGAGGAAGATCTTCCCAATGGTGCGTCGACGAGGATGATTACTGCAATATCGTCTCTGGATGCAGCAACAAGAAGAACGATACTTGCGGCCCAGGAAAAAGGGGACCTTCCAAAGGACATCCATGAAACGACCCGTCTCGTTTCACATATCAGAAAGGCCCCGGAAATGGCCAGGCCTAAACTCGTCGAAGCGTACGCATCCAGGGATCTGCCGATGGAGGCTGTGGAAAAGGTGGCGGAGGTCGTGAACGATGACGTCGAGGTCGAACAGCTCGTCGAGGCCAAAAGAAGCCTACCACCGAATGAATTCAGCTCGGTCGTCTCCTATGTTAAAGGACAAAAAGAGAAGGGCAAAACGCCCGTTATTAAAACTGTAATAAAAGGCGACGTACACATCTGGAACAGCTACCTGAACTCGGTCGAAAGCATCAGAGATGAGCTAGCTACCCTGAAGGAGAGCAAATGCGCTGGTTGGCCCGTTGAAGAACGGAATCGTCTGATGAACGCTTTGAATGATATTGAGGTCCAGGTGCAGAGCATGCTCCGCGCGCTCGGGGGGTATTGAAATGACCGACTCGCCAAGCCCATCCCCTCTATTCATAAAATGGGATTATTCGGCCAAGCTGGAAGATGGCAGCGACTATTGCTTCCAAACCTTGAGGACATCAGTTCCGTACCTAAAGTTTGCGCAATATCTCGTCGAGAATCCCCCCAACGAACAACCATTCAGGCCTGACGATCCTGCTCTTGGAGATGCAGCGGCGGCCTTGAAGATCTACAGGAAGGACGTAGAAACATGGGTGGGCATGAGGATGATGAATGAGCTCGCATCCGGCAACGAATCTGACGAAGCGGCCATCTTCGCCCTCGTGATGAACGAACTCCATGAGCTACCATGGTACCCTGGCTCAGAGTGTAGAGGCTTCTATCTATTACAGCCAATGGCCAAGAGGGTCAGGCCGGCGAAGAAGAAAAAAAGCTGGGCGTTCAAGGCCATGGGACAGGAAGTGTCCTATCTCCGGGCTGATGGAATGAAGGGCTATTGGAAAGAGCCAACCTTCGAAGAATGGGAGCAATGGAACACTCGGTTAACAGTCAATGCGATAATTGCAACGACCGAGCGAATCGCCGAGGCGACACTATCCGGGAGGCAGATCGGACAGCTCACGAAGGACCAGCAGTGGAGCATGATCGGATCAACCATCCGATCGATCGATGCGGCTCTTCCCAGCGATACCACCCACTCAGTGAAGAAGCTCCCGAGTGGCGTTAGTGGGTCACTGGAGGAGTAATCAGTAAGGAGGAACTACCATGGTTTCGAATTACCTTTCCAGGGCAGCGTATGAAAAGGAATGCAAGGAATGCCACAAGGTGATAAAAAAAGGTGAACTGCATCACCTCAGGCATCTGGACTATACAATATACTGTAGAGAATGCTATGAGCGAAAGAGTTCCGATTATTACCGTCGTATGGAAGAGAGCAAAAAGAAGCATGGAGGGCTTCTACAGATGCTGTATGACAACAGCTTCTCTGCAGGAGAGCTTCAGGAAAAATTTGGCGGCAACTATATCGGAATGATCCGGAAGCTAAAAAAAGAGGGCTACCCCATCGCCCGATGTAAGGCCTCGAACAATGTACTATACAGCATTGAGAAGGAAGATGGAGACTGCGCCATATGCGGTGAGAGCTTCACCTTCGTGCCCATGATCAACCGCATCCCTCACTTCATATGTGATCAATGCATTGATGTTATTGGGTCTTACCGGCAATGCCTAGTCGAGCACATGATGGAGGATTTTGAAATCAATGATGCAGAGCATATGCCTGACCAGCCATGCTCCATCGATGCAATCATGACCCTCCTTTGCAGGTATATTCCACTGGATATGGCGGTGGAGCAGTTCATCGATGAACCTGTGCTTAATGCGATGCTCGATCCGGATTCACATAATTATTGTGAAGAACCTGATGACGCCTCTTACTACCCACCGTACGCTCCGGGGTTTTTTAATTTCCCAGGCAGCGCCCTGATACATCTTGCGGCTGAAGCAAAAAGAAAGGAGCTCTTGTGCGACCATGAGATTGCCGTTCTGCTCTGCCTTGGGCTCCGGAGGTTAAGGCCGGGCAGCCCGACCAAGAGCCAACTCCTGGGTGAGAATCGAATGACCGCGAGGGTGCTTGAAACCGGACTCCTTAATGAGTCATGTGGCAATGGGCCTTGCCCGATCTGCTCAAAAGCCTGGAGCAGCATCCGCGGCTCAGGCGCCTAGGGCTTTGAAACTTCGATTCGCCAGGGCATAATGAATTACACAAGAAAAATACTCGGAAACAGTATTTAAGTGCGGCAGTGATGGCCTGCCCAATCCTCCGATTATCTAGAGTCGGAGGGCCGGGAGAGCATAATCTGAGAGCATTTATCCCCACACCGCCCAGGATCGTTGATCATATGGTGGAAAAGCTCTTCCTTGGAAAGCCGCCAATGGAAGATGACATAATCCTTGATCCGGGCTGCGGAAAGGGTTCGTTCATCGAGGGAATCATCCGCTGGTGTACTGAAAGGGACCTAACTCTGCCACACATCGTGGGGGTCGACTCGGACCCTGAGCATGCCACTGAGGCAAAACAGCGATTCTCTAGATACTCGTCGGTCGTGATCGAGGAACGAGATTTTCTTGAGCCAGACGGGCGCCAATACGACTACATCGTAGGCAACCCGCCATATGTGCCAATCACGAGGTTATCTGAGGATGAGAAGATCCGGTATAAAAAGAGGTACAAGACAGCAAGGATGCGATTTGACCTATACATTCTGTTCTTCGAAGAATCGCTAAATCAACTGAAGAACGGCGGCCGTCTCGTCTTCATAACGCCGGAGAAATATTCGTACGTCAACACAGCAAGGCCGTTGCGCGAGATCCTTAACGGATGGAACGTGGAAGAGCTAGTACTGATCGATGAGAATGCGTTCGGGCAGATAACCGCCTACCCTATGATCACAACTTTGGTCAAGGAAGCACGACCACGCAACTTGACTAAGGTCACACTTCGAAATGGAGACTCTAGGCTCGTCACTTTGCCCGGCGGATGGTCATGGATGCCATACATGAATGGCGAAGTTGAGAGAAACTGTGTCGCAACGCTGCAGGATGTCTGCGAGCGGATAAGTTGCGGTATAGCCACAGGGGCAGATTCCATATTCGCTTTAAAGAATGAATCCATTCCTTTTGAGCTAGAGCCATATGCCTATCCAACCATTTCAGGCAAGCAGATTGATGCTAGATCTCGTGAATTAAAAATAACGGACTCTCTGCTCAGCCCATACAGGCGAGACGGGAGTTTGATGGAGGAAGATGAGCTGGGCGCTCTGGGGGATTACCTTCGTCAGAAGGGGGTACGAGAAAAACTGCAAAAGCGCACTTGTTCTACGCGAGGAAAATGGTACGAATGGCACGAGAGGTTGCCACGTCATGACATCTTCAGACCAAAAATATTGACTAAGGATACAACGAAGGTGCCAATCTTTGTCAACGATATTCATGGGAGCATCCTTCCACGCCATACGGTGTACTATCTGATTCCGAAGGATCCATCTGTTCTCCAGCCTTTGTCTGAGTATCTCAACGGCCCAGAGGCTACTGCATGGCTGTGGGCCAATTGCCAACGTGCGGCGAATGGGTTCTTAAGGGTCCAATCCCACGTTTTAAAGCGTTTGCCAATACCGGCTACATTTGCTGGGTTTTAGAAACTGCTCTTGCATGTGCTGTGCTCTTGTAGTGACTATCATATGGACAGTTGATTTGACATCAGATAATCTAGTCCTGAGGCATGGAGCACAACCAGTGATACTACTGATGTTGTCAGACGGAGGTATTCTACTAGCTGGGACACAGTCGCTGGGCACTCGCTCATCGCCTCCGAGTACATTATCTTCACGTAGCAATGGCACCAGACGTTACGATGCTTAGTGCAATTGAAGAAGTATTCCGTTTCCCCCATCTCCCGATTGGCCTTCTCGATCATAGTGTCGTCAACGATCAGGACACCGCCTCTTCGATTTCGAGCGTGCTCGTCGAGGCGATGGCGCTCGACGGCCGCGGACCATGTATGATGGCCGTGAAGGAAGCGATTCAGCGGTTGCGAGCATCCGCCCAGAGCGTTCGAGGCGATGTCTTAGGCGTTCTTCTCCCCTCGATCGTTTTCAACATGAGGCCGGCGACGAACGTTACGAGATGCTTGAACTGCGGCTTGCTCATACACTAGCGGTAGTCCTCCAGCATCTCGTTCATAGGAAATGACGAAACGGCGAAGACCATGGCCTCGAACGTCGAGGCCATCACCTTTGAACATTACTGTCCAGCATCAGAAAGTGCAAAAGTCTTGTGAATAAGAAAACTCTAGAGTCCAACCCTCTATAGAATAACCTTTGACTGGCCTCTACCCGGGTCGTTTATGCTTTACATTACACATTTCGACGCCTAGTCATCTGCCCTATGGGGCAATTAGCGAAAAGATAATGGATCAGTTATCACTCAATGCCTTTATCAGAGCGTCTTTTGCATCGCTGTAATAGTGGATTATAATCTTGGTCGCTAGTTCATCAGGTAAATCATTCAGCTGTTTCCTTGAAGATATGGGCACCAGTATCGAGGTTCCACCCTTCTCAATAGCTATCTCCACAATACTTACTGCATTATACAATGGCTCAATGGATCCACCTAGGTTAAGGCCGCCAGTGATGACTAATCCGCCCTTCAGGCTCCTTTGGAGTAATGCCGAGCACAACCCCAGTAGTGCGCCTACCCCAACGCCTGAGCCGTTTCGAGATTGATCAAAGGCGCGTAACTGGATAGAGAACTCATGGGACCGTGGGTCCCGATCGCCGACAAGGGCCTTCGCCCAGGCGTAGAGATATTGCTCGGCGCATCGGACGCTCTCCTTGAACGGAGGCGTCGCCTGCTGATTCAATATTCTCACACCAGAGCCCGGTCCGTCCGTTATATCGATCCTGTACAGCCCAGGATTCTCTTCCAGGGCCCCAGGCGATATAATCCACACCTGCCCTGGAGGTAATGGATCGGACCCGATGCTCTCCTCGCTGTAGAGTTCGGGAGTAGCGACGAACTTCTCCACGTCTTCCACTCTCATCGTGTAGCTAAAATGAGTGTTGCGGAACTCTGCGGAACCAATCCTCTTCTGTTGCTCCTTCACTCGTCTACGACATTCCAACGCTAGCCTAACCGCCCATTCGATGGACTCATCTGGGATAGGTGATTCCGGGTCCGGGTACATTAATTTCAGCAGGCCATTGATTGTTTTCTGGACGGCTGTGGTATCCCTGCCACTAAGCGCCCCACCAAAGCTTACCCTACCTTGATATTGGGATCCCCGGGATTGCTTCCTCAATTGGCCCCAGCACTCGGACATGAAGTCGCTAACAAGCCCAAAATGGTCAGTTAAGATGTCCTTATGGACCTTTGGGACATCCCAACCAGGTATGTAAGAATGAATCCTGTCCATGAACGCGGTGTCCTCTCGCATTTCCGGAGGCATCGGCCCAAACAGATGCCCAACCCTTTGCTGGTGATGGACGTCCACATTGAAGTTACCGAGCATGACAATGCTGCCGTCGGCCCTGATGCTCTCCTTCCCCCGGCTGAACTCACCAGATTCCATGTAGCCCTTCATAATGTTGACGCCGTCTTTCTGATCGAAGGAGATACCAGTAATTTCGTCGAAGCATACGACATCGTACTGGCAGACCAGGCCGCGCTGACCGTTGCTATTGTTCACGAACATCCGCGCTACAGTGGCCTTTCCTCCAGACACGAGATGCGAGTAGGGGGAGACCTGTTGGAAAAGATGGCTTTTTCCAGTCCCCCTGGGGCCGAGTTCAACCATATTGTAGTTGCGCTCGACGAACGGCACCATCCGGAGAAGGAGTACGTTCATCTCTCGCTCACTGAGGCCCTCCGGCTCCATCCCGGTGCTCCGAATGAGGAAACTGCGCCATTCATCGAAGTTATAGGAGCCCCTTCCGCGATACAAGGTCGGCAATACGTCCCTTTTCGAAACCTGAATTTCCCTTAATGAAGCGATACCGAATGGCCGACCGTGGTGCTCTTGGGCGATACTGGGGTCGTAGGTAAGTTCGACCTCAGCATAGAAACCTCCCGTCAACATCCTTTCGTTGTCTCGGACAAGCTCAGGGGAGATTCGTACATCCTTTAGCTGAAGACTGGGAAGTTGAGCCAGGTACGAGTCAGTGCCTGTGTCTAGGCGTGCTGTAATGATGTCAATGATCTTCACGTGTCCTTGCTCCTTTGCCCGCGCCTTGAACAGCTCCTGCTCGCCTGCCCTTACGGTTTTCTCACCTAGCTGGCGTTCGACGATTCGAAGCCCTTCCTGGATTTCATCTTCTTTTATAGTAGAACAATAGCGACCTAGGAGGAACTCAGCAACGTATGTTGGCACCGGGTACTGACCCTTGAATTTGCGCACCAGGTCCTTCCTTACGATATGGCCTTCGAAGGCTTTAGCCGCGATGTGATCTAGGCTATCGAGTTCCACGCTCAACATCAACCACCAATCTTGGTCGGTACCGAATGTAATATCTTGTTTTTTTCATCGACTAGTACAATAAAGCTTTTTTTACCCTCGTCGTCAGGGTCGGCGATTGGTAAAGAAATGGTACCATCCGAATTAATCACCCTCGGTTTTCCGCCCTCTATCAGCGAGGAAGTGGAATCCTGTAGCCTGGTCCTAATATCGACCATTACTTCCTTTGTGTGGTAATCCACAACCACGACACAACGCATACCTATCCAGCTGTGTTTGATGATCTTTGAAGTCTGCAGTGCGGCATGATCTGAGCTGACTGTGATCCTCGGAACCATAATTTCCTGTGGTGATATCCCACCATGTGAATAACAAGTATTGGCACGGAAACAACCCGCACCTGGCGGAGAGGCCACCTGGACCAAATCATTCCAGTACCAGGGAACAGTTGGTAGTTCCGTTGTCACGGTCCCCTTCATTATGGCGCATCGCCCCCATTTCATATCAGTAAGATGCTTAGGTAGGGCGATAGCAGGAAGACAGATTGGGGCGAGCAACCAACCATGATCTGTCACAACTATGACCTCTTTCCAGGCACCATCTAGTAGTTCACAGACTCGAAGCGCAAGATCCTCGACCTCCCTTTTGATCCAAAGCCCCAAGCGCCACTCCTCATTATGTCCGAGCTGATCTATTGTACCCGATTCGGTCCAAGCTTTACCTAAAGAATCGCCTATGGAACTGTTATTGATAACTTGTATCTCGTTCTGTTTGAGAAGTACGGAGAAGCGGTCGCTAGACAGCGATTGTCCGGTCTTCTCCATCCGTGGGTTTAAGTCGGTGCTTGAAGGATCTCCATTTAATAGGTGGTTGATGGGTGAGACATATGGTTTTGATGTCTGTGTTATACTGGGGTAGGGAGACCAGTCCCATTCCATTTTTACATTTTTTCCTTTTCCAGAAAGAGATATCAAGAGCAATTGAGCTACATCGAATCTGAGGCCGTCAACGAACAATATAATTCGCCCATTCTCTGCTTGAATAGGGTCTAACCTTGGTGCTATTCGGCTCCCCTCGCGTTTAATGAGTTCCTGTAGGTTCCTGGAAGACCTATCTAGCCAATCTATGTATAGGGCTTGTGAGACGGCCCTAACGGGCCCCTCCTGTTCCCTCGTCGAGCAACAGGCCGCAACGTAAAGGAGCTCGGCATCGACCTTCCATCCCTCCGAAGCGTACAGTTCTGCTAGGTCAATAGCTTTCGAAGCGTTCAACGGCTTCTCAGTGAGTTGCCCCAGCTTGATTAGATGCTCGAGGGCAACGGTCATCTGTGCACGTCTCATTGTCGCCCATACCCATGCTCTTCTCATTCCATGTATTTTATCCAACTCAGAAAGTGTTGAAAGGACCTCACCTCTGCCCTTATCTTTCAAGGATAATAGTGCCTCTGAAAGCTCCCTTTCCTGTGCGTCGTTGAATCGTACGTATGGTTCAAGATTCGATCTTGTTTCCTGACCTTCTGGGGGATCGACCTGCTCGAGCAATTTGATGATTTTTTCATGCTTGTTAGGGGATTCTTTGAACCGCTCCCATACGTCTGCCCAACCATCATCGCGCTGTGCAAGAAGTTGAGCTGCCCTGTGCTCCCCGTCCTTTTCAGGATGAATTCCATACTCCTTCTCGAGCTGATCACAGAACGACGTCCACCCCTCCTTTCCTTTCCCTTTCTTTACTACGTGAGGGGCACTCATCCATGCCAAGATTTCTCTGGGGAAATCTGGTGTCAACAAATGGTTAACGAAATCGACATCAATCCTATCCTTATTGAGCTCTCCAATCCTTCTTGTCAAGATCACTGGTAGAGCCCTCTGGATAGCTTCTCTAACGGCCTCACCCTTCACAATGTCAAGGGACAAGCCGCCTTGGTCTGATGACAGAAAAGCGATCGGTGTCCAATCCCTTCCATTGGGGTGATGCCAATCGGAACCACGATAGAGGTACTCCACTAGAGGCCGAAGCTCCAAGGGACAGGTTTCCGCATCCCTTAGCTCTTGTCTAGAAACACCTGGCAGGTAGAATATCGGAACAACATCCTTGGGATGGTAGATCTGGACGGTTTGAGCTTCAACACACTTCAACCAGATGGCTGGCCCGGTTCGCTTATCGGGGGAGTAGTCGCCCAGGACGTACAGCTCGGGAATCTCTGATGTTAGCTCCTCAATAATTCCTTCCCAAAGCCTTTCGGGGTCAGTCCAAAGGACCACACAAGGTCCAATTTGCTCATCCGTTTTCACTGAACGGGCGTTTCTAATTTGCCTGATTAAATAGGTTCCAATTATTTCCTTTTCATCATACGAGCCATAGTTAGCCAAGCTTACAGAGGGTCTTGACTGTTCGGTTTTTTTTCTGCTCATGCTTGACCTCCCCTGGCTGCTCTAGCCCTCTTTTTCTCCTCGAGCGTTAGATGATGGTCATTTATTCGCTCGCCCTTAAACAAGTGATACCAAGGGGCCGAGTCCACATCCTTTCCTCGATCCTTCTTCCAGTTGATGTTTGGGTTCTTACGCAACACCCCAGCCTCAACGAATGGACGGATGTTAATACGGACGCCATCATTTAGATCCGGCTCCCAGCCAAGTGGCTGTGCCTCAATCGGCTTCCAGCGCACGAAGATGTCGTACGGCGCTTCCCCCTCGATAATCTTGATTAGCTTACCTTTGAGATTTAAAGCGGCAGAAAGTCTACCGTCACTGCCTTCCTTAGCCTTTTCTACTCCTTCACGCTGCCGAGTAATCCAATCGTTCAAGTAAGTGTAGGTGAGCTTTTCCAATAACGCTTTGTCAAACTTGTGATAGTTAACTAGCACGCTGAAGCCATCCTTGCATCCGTCCCATATTTGCCAAATGAATGGACGCTGATTGAATAGCTGGCAATGTTGTTCAAAGAATCCATTCCGTAACCAATCTTCAAGCGATCTTCCACTATAACCTGTCTGATTAAGTAAGTCAGCTATCTTACCTGCATTCCATTCTGGACCATAGACTTCCGCCAACATAGTATGTAGAAGCTCGGCAGCCGATCCATCGCTCTTTATTGAGTTTATACAGACTATCCCATCATCGTCTGCATATGCTGATAACCTCTTACTTTCACTTACCCAATGGTGCGCTTTGTCCGAAAGCTCAATCTTGGAGTCCTTTTCTGCAGGCCAATGATAACCAAGCAATCGAGCAACGGTAACATGCAGAGGATTATCGCTCTGAGCTGGATGACCATGGAATACCCACTGAGTGGGATCACTCGAATATGGCTTAGGAAGACCATTAGGGTATTTTTCTTTAGCTATTTTTATCCAATACTCAAGGTCGAAAGGTACCTTGTTTATATATCCATTATCTACGCTCAACTTTGAGTTTAACTTTCTTAACTCATTAGCCAATGATCCAGATTCCGCAAATGCGTATATGGGCGCTAAATAATCATCTTTTTTTGGAATGATTGTTGGGGCTGAGCTAGAATATTTTTGACCATAATATATCGTTGCTGGCATTGACTGCATTGGGGAGAGAGAAATGCCTCTTTTCCCCCATGCTTCATAACCTCGAATGGCGAATCCATGCTTACTTTTTTCTAGAGCTTTCCACTTGATAATTAGCTCTCTGCCTCTAAAGAACCCAGTCTTGTCCGGAGAACCTTGAAGCAATTCCCAATCTATTAAAGAATCGACCTCCCAAAAATTAAAGTGAAAGCGTGGATTATCAGCACTTGAAGTTCCTTGATAGCAGGTGCCAACTACACCTAGAAGTGTCGTCTTTGAGAGGGGATCGATGGTCACTATCGCATCTGGATTTTTTAATTGATCTTCCTGCCGGGTCTTTTTTAGCTTTTCAATCCGTAGGCCAGTTGCTTTTTCAGAGACTGTTCGTAATTCAGAAACATCTAAGTTGCTAATAAAATAAGTTTGATTCACTTCTTTTAGAGCGTTAGCCCTGTCCCTTTCATTTTTAGAACTAATTATGGCCAATATTGCCTGAACTACTTCTCCACTGATGGTTTCAAAGGCGCCTGGCCCCAATCGTCCAATTAATTGCCACCTATAACGCCTTAGCAACTTTTCACGATATTTTTTATATGTTGTTAGAAACAGCCAATTCTGAGGCATTACGACCGACGATGTACCTCCCTTATGACATAACTCAAGGCAACGCTCATGGAACACTGTAGCCAAATCATTCTTCGATTCTGGATAGTACCTTTCGCAATAATTACGGAGTTTTTCACACTGTTTACTACGTGCAAGATACGGAACGTTTGTAATAACAAGGGTATATTGTCCTGTAAGAATTTCTGCGGCCTTGGCAAGACCTTGGGCAATCACTCCCAATTCCATCAATTCTTCATTCTTGCTTTTCTCCATTTCTAAGGCTTTATCGAGGATGGGTTGAAGCTCACGAAGGCTTGCTGTGAAAAGGTCTCTTTGAGCTGTTCTTGTTTGACTCGATTCAACTGTTCTAGGATTTATCAAACTGCCCAGGACGGGAGCCTGTTGAAATAGAACATATAGTTTTTCCATACCAGCTAGCAGCCTTTCATCATTGTTCGCCAATTTTAGCCAACCTTCCCTAGATGCGTTGATTCCTTGACCACAACAAGCTATGTTCATTGGTGGCAATGGACGATATCCATTCATCTTCCAGATTGTCATTGCAATATTGAAAGCACCGATTTGTGTACAACGTTGATCTAATTCAAGTCCAAACAAATTGTCTATAAGGACAGAATCACAAGCATCAGCCCTAGCGAGCCCCTCCTCTTCCATACGAAAAGCTACAATAATCGGTAAAGCAAAAACAAGGAAGTGACCACTTCCCATACATGGATCAAGTATTCTGAGATTCTTAGCATCCCTTGGCCAATCTTCGAAGGTTCCCGCGGCCGGCATTCCATCTTCTAATATTCGTAGATAGGTGAATTCAATTCCCTTAAGGGCCTCGGGTTTCCCTTCTTTCTTTCGCTTTGCGACCCACCAAGCGCCTAGCGTGTTATGTAACAAGAAGAGGACCATATAATCTTCAGTGAATAGTTGAGTAACTGGTGCCAGCTCATCTGGGCCTATCTTATCCTCGGAACGGTTCACCTCATCCTTCCTCTTCGCCTGCCAGAATTGATATACCCAGCCCAGGGCGTCATCAGAGAGGAAGATTTCTTTGGATATGCTTATCACATAATGCTGAAGAATGGCTCGATCCTCCGGTGCGAACACTAGTTGACCAGCTGGGTCATCCACCCGGAAGATTTGAGGTAGCATCTCAGCAGCGAAATGTGCCGCTACTTGCCATCCATCGCTCATTCCAAGTTCTTGGGCCAGGTCATTGCACTCCTCCAAGGTGACCGACACTTGATGCTCAGGGGAGATCAGCAGATTGTTCTCTGCGAGGAAGCGAGCGAACAACATGCGATGCCAATAATCATAAGCGATTTTTTCCTGAAGATGATTAATATTAGTTCTCCCCGTCTCCGAATCTATATAATCTCCTAATTGTCTCGCTTGAGCCCTCAATTTTCTACGCAATTCCCGCTGTTCTGAAGTAAGATATATTGGAGCGCTAGCTTCATCTACGCCCAGACTATGAAGCGCTTTTTGAGCACCAACCTCAGCAGCCTCTCTTGCATCAAGTACCACCTTAGCGAGCAGATTCCGTTGTTCTTTTGAGAGCGTCCTCATATTGATCATCTGCTCAAAGAATGACTGGACCTTCCTTCAGCCGGTCCTTTACCTGCCTTCGAACATTTTCGACCCATTCCTCTAGGTCAGTTTCATTTTTTATCGTTGCAGAAGGCAAAGACACCCTGGAAGCCTTTGGTTCAAGCAACCTCGCAGCTTCCTCTATTGCCTGGATGAATCTTTGGGGGATTGCTTCGATTTGGGTTCGGCGGTTTTCCAGAGTCCCCTCTTCAAGCGTATCGAGGATGTCATCCTCTGTCGCCACTTTAATCTTCTTCGGCTCCAGCAACATGTTCTTTTGAGCTATTATCAACCGTTGCTCTTCTTTCAGCTTTTTCCAGGCCTCACTCGCCTCGAGTTTCCTCTGTTCCCTCGAATACGTCTCCTCCAACTGTGCATGAAGCTCGTTCAGTCTTTCACGGAGCAATTGAAGCATCTGGGCGATCAAGGGCTCAACAGGATCGGAGGGGCCCAGGAGATTTCGTCCATCTCTTATAGCAGAGATTGGTGCATCATAGTCGGCTGCCTCTGGTATGTGGCCCGCATATCTCTTAAGTTTCTGGAGTAAGATCCATCGGGGCAATCGCTTATCAATGGCTGTTTTGGTATTCTTCCACTCCTTAACATTCGCTTCCAATTCTGCCTTGTTGCTGTGGATTTCGTTGAGCTGCGTGTTCCCACTTAAGCCTTCCAATTCCTCTAACAATGAAGTATCTGGCTCTGCCGGCAATGGTGGTTCCCCTCCGGCGGATAAAGCTAGGTTCTTCATCTCCTCGATGAACCTCCTGGCCGAATCGGACTCCTGGTTGAGAGGTGTATCGACCCCAGCCTGTTTAAAGAGGGCTTTGATCTCTAACCGCTGCTTAGGGCTGAGGGGCGGTACATCCACATTAAACTGATACTTCCCCATCTGGCCTTGGTTGAGGGCAGCAATCGCTACCGGCTGACCGTTAAGGGTGGCCCGCAAGCTCCCGGAGAGTGTAATAAGGACCAATGCTGCATCTATGGCATCCCTCGGCCATCCAAAGGGAGGAGCTTGGAAATGGTCCCTGACCTCTTTTCCGGTCTTGTTGGGGGTCACATATTTCAATATCTCTTTACAAATAGGGTTGGCCCGGATCTCTCCAGTATAACCAATTGCTGTTAACGCATCAAGGTGTTCGCCTCTTGCCCTCGTTAGGACCATTGACCAATTATTATGATCAGCCTCTGAGAATTTTGGATATAATCGCTGCAGCGCATAGTCTGATGCCTTCTTCAGCTTCTCTCGGATGTCAGCCCCATCGACCTCGCTACCACCGCCGAGGTAGATTCTAGTTTGCTCGAATATTTGATCGAGGCACGCCTGAATACCTATATCTGCGGTCTCTTTCAAGGCCTCGATAGCTTTCTTTGCTTGTATCGCTTCTGAGGTAGTGGGATTGGAACGAGTGAGTGTTTGTTCAGCCGCAAGGTAAGATGCTATATGCCTTTTAAATTCCTCGTGACATGCCCGCGGCAGCATCCCAAATATCATAGGATCGTCTGGGCCAGCGACCCTTGCTTCAGCAACGACGGTCTTTTCATCTTCAGACCATCCATCCCTTAACCAAAGTACGAGATCGGAACTGGTCGATGGTTTCGAACTCGTCAGGAAATAAGCAATGTCTCGTGGAAGTCTCGAGCTGCCATGGGTGATGGACACAGACTTCATTTGTTCTGCCAATCTCGTTTTTAACAATTCATTGCGCTTTTCACTTAGGATGACCTCGTTGTCCATCATCCTTCCGCGTCTCTGGTTATATTCTTGGTTCCAGTCAGCGCCTTCTCTCGTTTGAAGGATATACTCGTCACCAACTGACATTATCTTCCCGTGCTCGACGAGCTCTGCGAGGAGCTTAGGCACGTCTTCACGCAACCTGGCGCCATCTACGCCCAAATCCTCCACCAAGAGATCGGCAATTGTCTCTGGAGTAGCGCGCACCCCATCGTCCGCCGATGGCGACCTCGGCAGTCTAGAGATAAGGAAGATGCAGGCGCAAATCCTCGACTTTAAGACCCCGTTCTTACCATTGCCTTTAAGCTCAGCTATCGTCTCGTAATACTCTCGTTGCAGAACACCGGTGTTCAGGAGATCACTTGATATCTGATCATAAATATAATCCGCAGGAACGACCGTTCCCAGTTCTTTCTCAGCTGTTTCTTTGGCTGCATCAAATACTATTTTGAGCTGAGTTCTAAGCTGTGAAGTCGTACCACTCTCGTCCACATTCCTTAGCACCTTCTCCCAAAACCTCCGCCTTACTGGGAGTAACGGATAGTCCTCAGCATAATCGTCCTCATCTTCATTGGAAGGTGCTATCCTAGATGTTTGTAGGTGGCGGCTGACCTCTCCGTGATTCCTCTCAATCACATCCATTATTGATTGTACCTTGTCTGCCTTTTTAGATAGAACTGTCTTTCTTATGACCGTCTCGACGTCTGCATCTGATAGTTTGACTGGCACTGTGAACCTGGCCTGAAGCTTTTGGAGAGATGGTGTGGCAGTCAGTGCAGATTGCCCCGTTCCGACCAGTAAAACATGGCTGTTCAGGTCCTTGCAGCATTTTTCCGCGATCTCTTGAATGTCCATCGATCTTTGCTGAATGTCACCAACATATTGCTGGACCTCATCCATCACGATTAGGATAAGGGGAAGTTTACTGTCATTGGTGAATATCTGCCGAATGGTGTCCATCACGTCCTTTATGGTAGGGCTATCATTCGGTGGGAATTGAGCCTTTATGGAAGCGCGAGCGTCGCTGGATGAACTATAGTTGGGAATGATACTCACCAATGCTTCGGCCAGCGATGGCGAAACATAGAGGTTCTTTATTTCATGCTCAGGATCTTTGCCCTTCTCCACCAAGAACTGTCTGAATCTGTCGTATTTCTTTTCCTGTTTTAACCAAAGAACAAACTTGGCTGCTGGATATTTTTCAGGAAGTCCATTGGCGCGGAACAGAATCTGAAGGAATGCCAGCCTAACGTTCTCGGAGCTACCCTCGCTTAGGGTTCCTGACACGGCCCTTAGCCCACCGTATTTACGAGCCTGGGTACTCAGCTCAACAAGATCGTCCTTGATATCATCGGGCAATTTAACAAGCGAGCGAGCGGTAGCTCCGTCCTCGAAAGTGTAGTTTTCCCACAGATAACGCAACATCTTGACAAAATGAGATTTGCCACTGCCAAAGAATCCACTCACCCAAACTGCTTCTTGCTCAGGCTTGTCTAGGTTGGTCAGAAACGCGTTCAAAGTGCGCTTTAGGCCATCCTCATAAGCGCCCTCACACACGAATGTTTCGAGCTCAAAACGGAGAGTCTTTTTCTTCTCCTCATCGTTACCCAGCTCGCCGACCTTAGACACACCATTGTTTATCAGGTTGAATGTGGTCGGGTCCTTTAAATATATTTCTCGGTTCTTCATGAAAATCCTCCGTCATCACAAGTGATGGGTATGGCCATGTAGTCGAACCCTGTTCGAGCGTCCATGAATCGGTACTGGCCTTTCTCATAAATCCCAGGGAAAAAGATAAGCAATCGGCCCTTTATTGAACCGTCCACCATTGACACAATTGGTGAGATGTGCGTGAAACCAAATAGGCTGCTTACGCCGGTCACCGCTACCACGGAATTCTCATCGATGTCCGAAACTAGCAATTGTTCCTTTATGATGTACGCAATATGATTGCGGATGTCCTCTTCCAGGCTTTCGACAGCATCGGGTGATTCGAAGTACGACTGTGCGTACTCATGATTGGAAATGAAACGCGCTGGCTCTGAAGAGATATCGATGTGATACCAGGTTCGATTCGCATCAAGGGTCGCAATTTTAAATTGTAATAGTTGCGCCCGTATCTTTCTTTCATCAACTGGTGGGTAGATGGCGAACAAGACCTTTTGACAACCTGGTAGGTTCCTTTTCCACTCGAGCTTGATGAATTTTTGATAGTTTTGGATCAGTTGAGTCACGCCTGTCATTCTATCTCCCCAAGGTAAGCGTTGTATTGAGCAAAAGATATCTCGATGATGTCGGCAATTGTTCTATAAGTTAGAAGATTCTCTTTATGCGCTAGAGCGGTCAGGTTCTTCGCTTCAGCCTTGGATAAATCAAGCAGTTTTATATAAGGACAAGTGAAAAGGGCCTCTCCATCATAACCATCTATATGTCCGAGCACCAATGCAAGTGTAATTGAAGCAGCGCTCGCATTTGTTTTTATACGTACTTTCTCGCTTTTTCCATATAGATGACCTGATTGCGCCCAAGTCGATGCAATATTACGAGAGGCTGTTCCAAGGCTGGATGCACTGTAGATGTCTGGGTAACCTTTTGCAATAGCTTGTCTTATGCTCTCGGTCGTTACTCTTGCACCAAAACAATGGCTCATCACAACAGGGGTAGAAATCCTTAATAAGGGGTCTCGAGCCCAAGATGCTAGGAATGAGAGCTGGGGTGCGGAAGTAGGATCATGATACATCAGTTTTCTGTATATCTGAAATAGAGGAATGTCCACATCTAGACCATAAAGTCGTCTTAACATCACGTACGTTTTTTTACGGGTAGATTGGGTTTCTTTAGACAGTATATTCTGGGTGACAACGGCTGAAAGATAGTCCTCCCTCTTTGCGTCCTGACGACTATTTAATATCAGGTTCGAAATTTCCTTTAACATCATAGTTTTACTGATATGTGCGCCGTCAGAGAATCTAAAACCAAATAGTTCCAATTCTGGTTTCATATGGAGTGTGGTTGATTTCCAATCAATGCTATTATACAGAGCGACCAAATCCTCATCTCACATTCAGATGGCGGGATAGTTGGTCTCTTCTCGTAAACAAAGCACTTTTCTCACCAATATCTCTGTTTTTCCAACCCAAATTCCGCTAAATAGATAATCATCAATTAATGTTTTGGCGTTTATCATACTCACTTCCCACATTTTCCCGGATGGCTTTGTCCTGTAAAAATGCTTCCATAATTTACTATTCAAATGTAATATTAGATCGATTTTTATCTAAAACGATTTTAATGCATTCTGTTGTGGCAATTAATCTTAGCCACTTTTACGGGATTTAATGCCCTCATCTGTATCCATCTAGGCTTAACCACGTATTGTTAATTCAATTCTATGGCCAATGAGGTCGTGATTATCTACCAATTCATGGCTATTCGACATCATGTGCCGTCTCTTCGCCCTCATCGCCGAGCGCTCCCGCTCCCCGGAGCTGCCGGACCTCATGCGTCAGTTCCGAGAGCAGTCTAGGCATCATCCGCACGGCTGGGGCTTCGGCTGGTTCTTCGACGGCCGGCCGCAGGTCGAGAAATCCCCGGTCGCGGCGTTCGAGGACCCGAAGTTCATGACGACGTGCATGAGCGCCGACTCCAACATCGTACTGGCGCATATCCGGAAGTCGAGCGGCACTCCCCGGACGCCGGAGAACACCCATCCGTTCTTCTATGGCAGTTACATCTTCGCGCACAACGGCTCGGTGCACGCGAAGAGAGATCTCACGGAGATCATGCCCAAGGAGTATCGCGACCGAATCCAGGGGCAGACGGACTCGGAACGGCTGTTCCACTGGATCCTGTATTATATCGACCAGCGGGGAGGAGACGTCATCGAAGGCATCAGAGAGGCGATTGAGTATGTCAAGGCGAACAAGGGGCCGGAGACCTCGGCGTTCAACTTCGTCATGAGCGACGGCGAGGCCGTATATGCATACCGCTCGGCATACTGCAAACTGGATCATTACTCGCTGATGTACCGCATCAGGAAGGAGACCGACAAATATCCCGGCCGCTCAGTCATCATCTCATCGCAGCGCCTCGGCCGTGGAGAATGGCATCCACTCGACAACGATGGCCTGCTGGTCGTGGACAAGCTTCAGAACATCGAGCAGCACCACTTCTGAACCTGCACATCAGCAGGGTCAGTGCCCATATCTATTCAGGACGATCTCGGCCGTCTCATTTACTGCCCTTTCCAGGTTGTCTAGTTGCTCGGGACCCCACGTTAGTGTAGGATTTTTCTCCTCACCAAAAGAGAGCCTCAGATTGAGGAAGTGCCCTGTGGTTGGCTTGAATCTCGCGTTGCGGAAGAGGATGTGAATCGCCCTTTCCTCCTCGTCGCTTAGCTCGAGGTCTGCAGGAAACCACTGCTTTCGTGTCTCGATGACCTGGCTGGTGGGCTGGTTCAGCTTCCCCCAGACTTGCATCAGCGGTACGAGCTTATCCTTCGCTCGTAGACAGACATGAAAGCCGGCGTCCGTGTCCCTAAGCTCGATGTCGCCCCGCCTGCTCTTCCAGTCCATGATGCGGCCGATGATCGCCTTGCCATTCGGCCCGACTGTCTCCATCACATATTCGAAAGTCATTGTCCACCACCTTATCGTCTTACTTCATGCCATTGCTTTGGATTTCCTTGGACAGTGCCAGAAATATGTCCACGATCTGGCGGGTCTGCTGTGCGGTCACCTTCTCGTCGAAGACGACCTTCACTTCCTTGTTTGAGCCGCACGGCCTCACGCACGATACCTCCAGCAACGGCTTCCGGTATCTGTTCACAAGTTCCTCGGAGCCCTGGACGATCTCCATTTTGTCAAACTTCACATAGGTCGACTCGCCGGGACCTGAATCCTTGTTGTATCCCCAGCATATGGGCACGTTCCTGCCACCTACTGAGACGTTCAGAGAAAAGCCAGAACTTCTCCAGATGACTGAGAGGTCATCCTCGCAGTCTAGCGCCAGCATCGCGTCGTAGAACTCCCGCGCATTCTCGCTCAGAATGGCCTTGAAGTCCTGCTCATTGGTCGCTGGCCCCCTGGCAATGGACTTCCGCCCTGACGCCTCCTCGGTCCTGCCTATGAACCTCGGGACGAGCGCCTTATGCTCGCCGTCGGTGTACTGCCTGACCTCGATGGCGATGACCTCGGCTGGGTCCATCTGTACATTTAGGAACTCTACTATCCGCTTCAGTTCCTTCGGGATGACATCGGCCACAAAAACCATCCTGATCTTTCCCGCTTGCAGGTTGGTCTTGACGTTCTCCCAGAATGTGGCCTCGTCATATCGGTCCCCGAGGAACTCAGCCATGCGCTCCTGGGCGTCCACGCCGTCCCTCTCGCAGTTCTCCTGGAAACACTTCCGGAGGTTCTCCACCGGCCAGTAGACTATGCCGTTCGCCGCGTAATCCAGCATCTGGCCGACCACTTCTCTTCTGATCCTGGTGTCTGTCCTCCGTTTGACCTCGACGATTATGGGCACTCCGTCGTGCGAGATGAAGAGGTGGTCGGCCGACCATCTCGAGTATTCGTCGAAATCGGATGGCACCTCCATTTCCCGCTTTATCAGGAGCAACTTTTTCCCGTCAGAGGCCTCGCCCTCGTCGAGAAGGAGAGTAGGGAACCGTGCGAGGATGCCTTGGAGAATGGCCTCTGAGTCATACTCCCTCTCCTTCATCTCCACCAGTCCGCTCTCACCGGCCATCAGGAAAATGCCCCTTGTCATGTTATCGCGACCACCAATGGTTAGATTGGATTAAACATCTTCTATACTATTGTTTATCTTCAATATGTTTAATATTAGTCAAGAGTGAGCTTTCCTATCCAGGCGATCTTGCCGCTGATGTTGGGCGAGCTAGCGCCGCCCGCGCACACTCCGGAAGCACTCCATCTCCTGGTGTTCCAAGCGTCTCTGGCTCACTCGGTCACGTCGTTCCCTTTCCGATACCGCTTACGTATTGCTTAAGTCCTCCGGTGGCCATGCCCGTCGGGGTCCGGACCGATCAGGTGTTGGGGTCCGGCTCAGGCAATGGCTCGGGTGGCGGCGGCTCATCCGGACCAGGTTCCGGAACTGGGTCCGGCGCGATCATCGCCGGCCGGTCGAGAACCCCCGTTGCGCTCTCATAGGTCGCCGGGCGCTCATCCATGAGCAGCTGCGCTAGCCCTTCTCCACCATCCATGAGCTTGTTCTCCCGTCGCATCTCCATCACCATACCAATATTCCTCTCCATTCCCCGGTATATATCTTCTGACCTCCCCGCCCGCGGCGGGAATGGGAAGCTGGCCGGTCACATTAACCGTGCCAGCATTGGCGAGGTCGGTCCCCGCTCGCTATCGTAACGGATCCTCAGGCGACGATCGATCTTACAGGCTTTGATGCTCAGCCTTCTCGGCGAACAGCAGCTGCATCTTATACCGGACCACTTCCGGACGGCCCGTCTCGGCAAGATATCGAAGCTATCAACTAATCTGTAGATTAGTTGCAATTAGAATATCCTTCAGCCCTCCGAGCCGTTGTCCTCATCGACCGTTTCATTATCGCTGCCCCCGTCTGATGATCCCGGTTCAGGTCCCGGCTCTGGGACAGGCTCCACGGTTGGTTCAGGCGCGGGTTCCGGCGCGGCAGGTGCCGGCGCAGGCGTTGGCTCGGGGGCGGCCGGCACTGGTTCGGGTACAGGTTCAGGTGTGACCGGCGTCGGCTCAGGCTCTGGCTCCGGCGTGGGTGCAGGTTGGGACTCGGGAGCAGGTTCGGGCGCGGCCTGCGCTGGCGTGGCGGTATCAGGCCCGATCTTGGGCTCTTCCTCGACCATCTTTCCGCTCAGCATCCCCCCGAGGCTGGCGGCAGCGAACAATAGGACGGTCGCGGCCGCTACGCCAAGAACGATCTTTGCTTCCCTGTCCATCCCTTCTACCCCTATGCGATGATGACCTGGCCGCCCGTCGTATTTATCAGGTGCGCCCGTTTTGCATCATTACGCCGACGTCCCCGGCCAGGATTGGAGAAAGCCTAAAATAGGCAGCTCCAGATGGCGGCATTATTGCCTCGATGCGTCATCCGCTCATCCGAGTCGGAAGCGCCGCTCGCCATCGCGGGTCCACGTCCCCCGGGCAAGGGGACGCCCGGGGGGTTCTGACATGAACCAGATCACTTACGACCTCTTGACCAAGATCTGCGACAAGTGCGGCGGCCGCTGCTGCTACTTCGCAAAGCCGCCGCTGACCGAGGAACGCATCTCCATACTTCTGGAGAACGGCATGACGTTCGACGACATTCTGTTCCAGTCGTACCGCAAGCTCGACTGCAAGTCCACCGGCTTCTGCGTCGGCTACAAGGACGGGCGCTGCACGGTGCAGGGCGTCAAGCCCGAGACCTGCGTGGCCGGACCGTTCACATTCGACGTCCGCGGCGACATGCTGGAGATCTACATCAAGAAGGAGCGCCTGTGCGAGATGGTCACCTTCCTGAAAGAGAACCCCGAGGTCTACCGGGAGCAGTATGAGCTGGCGTTGCAGAACATCGAGTACCTGATCCGCTCGCTCCCCAAGGAAGAGCTGGATGAGGTCCTGAAAGTGGAAGAGGACTCCACCGACAAGGTCGCTGAGGTGCCTCTCCGAGAGGTGTTCGCCCCTGACCGTAGGAACTGAGCACGAGTACTCCCTGAACGACGCCCAGCTCGCTCCTCTGCCGATCGCCGACCGCGTGATCGAGAGCATCCACGGCTCCATCGTGAACGAGTTCACGTTCGGCGGCATCAACGTCAGCAAGGAGCTGCAGAAGCATGTCATCGAGCTCGTGCCGTCCACGCCGCACACCTCGCTGGCGGAGATGGAACGGATGCTGTTCGACGGCTTGACGAGATTCCATCGCGCCACCGGAGGACGCTACGTGATGATGGGGCTGGGCATGCACCCGTTCCTGACGCTCGACCGGACCGCCTGGTGGGACCACGAGGACATCGAGATCTACGACGTCTACGACCGTCTGTTCGACCTGAGGCAGCATGGCTGGCTGAACATCCAGGCGCTGCAGGTCAACGTGCACTACGAGAACGAAGCGCACATGGTGGCGATGTTCGACCGCCTGCGGTCGCTGATCCCCTTCCTCGTGGCGGTCACCGCATCATCGCCGATGGTCGAAGGCCGCCTGACCGGCGTCATGGACAACCGCCTGCTGTACTACCGCGACAATCAGAAGCGCGTGCCGCTCATCTGCAACAACATCGTCCCGGAGCGGCTGGAGAGCAGGAAGCAGCATGACGACATCATCGAGTCGATATACGGCGAGCTGCGAAAGATCGGCGGCGATGAGCTGTGCCACGAGTGGATCGACTCCCGCGGCGTGGTGCTGCGATATCACCGCGAATGCCTGGAGCTGAAGGCGTGCGACGAGCAGGAATGCCTGCGCTCCGACATGGCCGTGACGGCGTTCGTTCTCTCCTTGCTTCGAGCGGACGTCGAGCTGGAGAGCGATCACGACATGCTACTGGACATGAACGAGGCCGCCATTCGGAACGGCACCGCCTCGTGCCGGCCGGAGCTGCTTCGTTTGTACGACTCTGCCTTCAACGCCGCCACCGCCGAGGAGCGCTCGTACCTGCCGCTCGTCAGGAGGCGCATCGAGGAGGGCAGTCTGGCCGAGGTCATTGTCCGGGACATCGAGGACGGCGCCAACCCCCACGCGGTGTTCAAGGGCCTGGCCTCCTGCCTGAAAGAGAACCGGCCGCGCTGGCCCGCCTAGCCAAGGTCGAGCACGACATGTGCGAGCTCGAGGACATGAACCTGTTCTTGGTGTGGACGCACCTAGAGGCCTAGGCGCCGACGTGAACTGTCAGGATGGGAAGGGATCCCTTGCCTCCGGAAGCCGCTGTACGATCTGGGTGATGACTACCAGATGCCGGACATGGACAAGTACACCAAGCACCCAGCCGTGGCAAGGTCGGTGGAAGCGTTCAAGAAGCGAGGGCGCTGGCCGGGAAGGACACGCCGGTATCTGCCGTGACCAGCTGGGGGCCGCTCACCAACGCTGGGCACATCATCGGGACGGAGCAGCTCATGCTGTCCATCGCCATGGATCCCGACGAGGTGAAGAAGCTCCTGAAGTTCGTCTCCGAGTACGATGCCGAGGCGTACAGGGCAGAGCTGGCAGCAGGGTTCATCGACGATGCTGACCTCATCATGCCTGGTGGGCCCTCGGCCTCCGGCGATCTCATATCCTCGGAGATGTTCGAGGAATACTCCCTTCCGTACCTGCAGACCGAGATCAGGGCGATACATTCGGCCAACACCAATGCCGCCCTGCACGTCTGCGGCGACACGACCGACCACCTGCCGCTGATGGCGAGGTCGGGGACGAAGCCCCTGCCATCGAGCAGAAGGTCAATCCCTATGTGGCGATGGAGCAGATCAAGGGCAAGGTCGCCCTCATCGGAAACGTCGGGCCGGTCGAGCCGCTGATGATGGAGACTCCAGAGCAGGTGAGGAAGGACACCCTGCGATGCATCGACGCCGGATTCCAGGTCATCCACCCTGGCTGCGCGCTGCCCCGGAGACGCCGACCGCGAACCTGAGGGCGATGTGCGAAACGACCAAGGCCTTCAGGCGATGAATCGGCGCTTTGCCATAATCCCTGCAAACTACTCCTTTTTTCTTAATGGATGTTCATGTCTGTTGCACGTCCGGACCGTTGGCGGGCGGAGCGGCCTTTGTCGACAGTGGCATCGAGCGCACAGCTCCTGCCGAGTATGCTCTTTTTTACGAACACGACGATTTAAATCCGATAGTCGCCATTCATTCGGCTGATGTTGCCTGGTGAGATAGGCCGCTACTGTTCTGGCTGCGGCAGGGAGCTGGGTGGCCAGGAACGGTTCTGCCCCCAGTGCGGCACGCCCCGCCATGGGTACGGAGCATGGCCCGACCCTTATGCCTCCGACCCCCTGCCCAACGGCCCGACCTATCAGGGAAGAGGCGCATACGGTGCTCCAACGCACCGTCCCGCCGGACCGGCCGCCAGGAGGAACGGAGGCCCTCTGGGCCTGGCGATGATCCTTTCGGTGATGGTGATCTGCGGTCTTTTCATCTTTAACGCGGGCGCCATCGCCGCGTTCCTGGGGCTGACCGGCGAGCCGGAAGTCGATGGGGACCTCGAGATGGGGAACGGCAGCGTCGAATACTATTGGACATACGATCGCCACGCCTACACCCTCCTGGTGAACATCGGCAACGACGTTTACTCCGCATATCGCCAGGATGATGTGGACAGAGGACCGTTCTCCGACGATGAGGCGGTCGGCATCTGCCAGACGTTCGTTACGTCCCGTGACGCGGTCATCGTCGACATCTCATCGACCATCAGCGACATGGCCCGGGAGCGCGGGCTCACCAACGAGGGGACGATCAATCTGGCCCTTGCGTTCGTCCAGAGCATCGAGTATGCCTCCGATGAGGCCACCGCCGGCCATGACGAGTACTGGCGCTATCCGGTCGAGACTCTATACGAACGAGCCGGCGACTGCGAGGACAAGAGCTTCCTGTTCGCCTCCGTCATCGAGGCCATGGGCTACGACGCCGTCATCCTTCTGTTCGACGACCACATGGCCGTGGGGGTGGCGTGCCCCGGCGCTAGCGGCACCTATTACAGCATGGGCGGCAGCAAATATTTCTATTGCGAGACGACCGCTGTCGACGACTGGGAACTGGGCCGGGCGCCGGAGGAGTACGATTCCGCCCATGTCGTCCAGGTGGGGTGAGAGGACATCCTGCCGGACGGGCATCGTTGCCCTTGGCCGATGGTCGTCATGACGGCGCTCAAGCAACCGTCATGGCCGTTCAGCGCACGGTCGTCGCCTCCAGCGCATTATCGACCATGGGCCTGCTGCGATCACTCGGAGCGTTCGTTCCCCATGCCCTCGGAGTACAGCGGCAGCTCGACCACGAACCTCGCTCCCTCGGTGTGATCGCCGGGAATGCGGTCCTCGACCCACACCTCTCCGCCGTAGTTCTCCACCAGCCGCTTGACGAGGTAAAGACCGAGACCGCGGCTGACCGGTTTCGCCAGTCCCATGAGGGAGCGGTCGAAGATGATCCCTTTCCGCTCGTCCGGGATGCCCGGGCCGTCGTCGGCGATGTCCACCCTGACCATGTCGGCCCCGCCGCGGACGTCGGCGCTCATCGCCACCTCGATGTTGACCGCCCCGGCGGAGTGGTTGATCGCGTTGCTGATGATGTTGGAGAAGACCACGCTGAGCAGCTCGGACGCCATCACCCGGCAGTCGCAGTCGCCCCGCTGCCGTATGTTCACGTCCCTCCCGGGCACCGAGCTGTGGTCCTCGATCACCTGCCCTAGCATCCTTCTCACGTTCACTGGACCGGTCTTCTCTCTTCCCGACTCCACGAGCTGCAGGTCCCAGATGTTGGCCACCAGCTCGGTGCTGTTCCTTAGCTCGGCAAGCGGCTTGGTGATGAGGCGCCGGTCCTTGTCATTGAGCTGGAACCTCTCCTCTGCCAGCTGCAGGTATCCCATGGCCGCGGTGTTGTAGTTGCTGATGTCGTGCGTCAGCAGGTCGACGTACAGCTCCGCCCGGGACCTTGCTTCGTCCAGGTCGCGCTCCAGCCTTCTGCGGGCGGTGATGTCGATGATGGTGCTCACCGCTCCGATGATCTCCCCGCCGCGGTCGAGGATGGGGACGGCAGATGCCAGCAGGGTGCCCTGCGCGCCGTCGGACCGCTTCATGTCGATCTCCTCGTTGATGATGCTCTCGCCCCTCAAGGCGCGGGCGATGGGCCATTCCTCTCCCTTGAGCCGGTCCGTCGATCCAGGGTGCCATCCGACGTATCGGTCCATCCGGTCTGCCTCTTTCGGTGCCGCCTCCTCCCCCCAGATCTGAAGCCAGCGCTCGTTCGCGTCCACCGAACGGCTGGTGGAATCGATGATTATGATGCCGACTGGCAAAGTGTCGAATATGGCCTGGAGGCGGGCGCGGTCCCCTTCGGTGCGCCTCTGCGCCACTTCCTGCTCGGTCATGTCGACCAGCACCCCGTCGATCCATTCGATCGTTCCCCGAGCGTTCCGGACGGCCGTCAGCGTGAGAGAGGCGGGGATGTAGGTGCCGTCCCTGCGCCTGACCTTCACCTTCTGGTACTTGACCTCCTCATGCCTCGACAGCCGGGCGAGCAGGACCGGTCGGTCCCGGACGTCATGGTACAGGTCGAAGGCGCTTACTCTCATCAGCTCCTTGGCGCTGTCGTAGCCGAGCATCTTGGCCAGGGCGGGGTTCGCTTGGACGATGGCTGCCCCCCTGGCAGCGGTGCGGAATATGCCCACGTCCACGTTCTCGACCAGGGTCCGGTACTTCTCTTCGCTCTGGGCCAGGGCTTGATTGGCGCGCTCCAGCTCGTCGATGCGCTCCTGAAGCTGCGGATAGTAGCTCTTCCGCTGCCCGCTTGCTCCAAGGCCGATTATCCTCTCCCGGATATCGCCCATCCGCTCGTCCGGCTCACAGCGCCCGCTCATACAGCACCTCGATGTCCTCCCTCGTTACCTTACGCGGGTTCGTGGCCAGACAAGGGTCCGCGGCGGCGTTCCGGCTCACGTATGGGATGTCCTCCCGCCCCAGGCCGCAGCTCCCCAGCCCGCGGTCGGCGCCCAGCTCCTTGCGGAAGCCATCGATCTTGCCGATCAAGGAGCCCTTTCCCCCGGCGGCGCCGAACATCGCCCTTTCGAGCGAGTCGTACTTGTCCTTTACGCAGGGATAGTTGAACTCTACCACGCATTCCAGCAGGGCGCTGCCGGTCTCGCCGTGCGATGAATCGCAGAAGCCGCCGGCGCTGTGGGCCATGGCGTGAAGGATGCCCAGGCTGGCGTTGGAGAACGCCAGGCCGGCGTACAGGGACGCGAGCATCATCATCTCCCTCGCTTTCTCGTCCTCGGGCCGCCGATGCGCCGCCGGCAGGTTCTCGGCCACCAGCTTCGCCGCTTCGAGGGCGAACAGGTCGGTGAGCGGCGACGAGGCGTTGGAGACGTAAGATTCGAACGCATGCGCCAGCGTGTCCATTCCGGTAGCGACCGTCAGGCTGTCATCCATAGTGGCGGTGGTCGTCGGATCGATCAGCGAGAGGTCCGGCACCAGCAGCCGGCTGATGATGGCCATCTTCTTTCTCCTCTCGGTGT